>OCLF01000247.1_pt1 | contig 16867 bp, 14 predicted proteins | sample 1502881 | NCBI WGS metagenome assembly OCLF01 (sample SAMN03418267, study PRJEB22391) | human gut metagenome | biome: human-gut; feature: organic feature; material: feces | host: Homo sapiens | place: Tanzania | collected 2013-01
AAAACGGGAAAAGACAATAAATATTTTATATAAACTAATTTTGCTCACTTACTTAATTCAAATTAAATCATAGATAATGAAAAGAATTGTTTTGTCTTTTGCGGCTTTCCTATTTGCCGTATTAACCTTTGCTCAGACCACAGCCAATCAACCTAAGGCCATGAAACCTATTATCATGGTTATTCCTGAGAAAGCTTGGTGTGTGAACAATGGTTTTGTCAAGAGTAACGACCCAAAGACACCTGATTATGAAAAGGCTCTTCTTAATGATGATGTGCTTAATGTCATCACCAAGATGGGTGGCATTATGCAGGAGCGTGGCTATCCGTTGAAGAACTTGCAGAGTGCGCTCGACGAACTTAAGAACGAGGGTGCGATGGATATGGCTCTTACATCGAAGGCAGACGGAGAGATTGTGGAGGACGAGCTCGATCAGCTTACGCGTGTGGCTCAGGCTGACATCCTTGTTAATATAGCTTTCACACGCACCGCTCATGGTCCGCGCAATATGGTGGAGTTTCGTGTTACCTCAATTGACGCAGCTACAAGCAAGCAGATAGGCGGTGAGACGGGTCGCAGCTCGGCATCAGGTGCACCAATCTCAACATTGCTCGAAGAGTCTGTATTAGGATTCATTGACAATTTTACCGGAAGCATACAGAGACATTTCGATGATTTGATTGCCAATGGACGCGAAGGTTCGGTTATCTTCAAGATTGCCAGCGACTGTCCTCTCAACTTCGAGTCGGACGTTACTCTGAATGGCGAAACCGGTGAGTTGAGCGAAGTTATTGACTACTGGATGAACGAGAACACCGTGAATGGCTCATTCACACAGAACGGCAAGTCTCGCAACCGAATGTCTTATGAGCAGGTTCGCTTCCCGCTTTTCGGCAAGGGCAAATTCGGTGGAAAACCTAAGGCCATCAATATGGAGGGCTTCATAAAGCCTATCACATCTTTCCTTTCTCAGTTCGGTGTGTCTGTTGCCACTGTACCAGTAGGTATCGGCAAGGCATACGTTGTGCTTGGCGGAAAATAAAAAATACGTTATAACATATTATCATGAAGGTAAGGATTTTAGTGGTGGCATTGGCTGCATTGTTCTGCGGCACTGCCACAACCGTCAAGGCACAATCGGCGAAAGACATCGGAGTGATATGTCTCAATCCTGTAGTGCCAGAGAACGACGGTCTTGAAGCGAAAGCCACCGCCATGCTAAAGACTAAGCTCAATCAGATAGCCACAGCTAATGGCATGTCGGGTTCGGGCTTCGACAACCGTTTCATCATAACGGGGCACATACAGAAGTTGAGAAGCGAGCAGACTCAGACCGTTCCGCAGAAGAATGCCGTGTTGGTAAGCATAGGCATATACGTAGGTGACGGTCTTGACGGCACACTCTATTCTAATTTTTCTACCGAGGCGAAAGGTATCGGCGACTCTGAGGACCAAGCCATAGCTGCCGCCGTGAGAAAGCTGAATCCTGCTTTGCAACAATTGCAGGAGGCTGTGGCAAAGGGAAAGCAGCGCATCACGGAATATTATGACCGTATGGCTGCCAACATCATCCAGACCGCCAAGGCTTCTGCCGCAGCAGGAAAGTATGACGAGGCGATGAACATGCTCTTTGCCATACCGATGGGAAACAAGGATTTTCAGACAGCGCAGTCGCTCATAGCACAGTATGGCAGCACGTCGCTCGAGAAGAAAAATCTTGACATTGTCCGTCAGGCACGCTCGGCATGGAATTCTGATCCAACAGAAAGCGGAGCAGCAACGGCAAGCAATATACTTAAGAGTCTTGAGATGCCATCTGCAAAGGTGCAGACTGAAGCTAAGAGCCTACAGACGGAGATGGCTGCACGCATTAAGGCTGTAAGCGACCGTGAGTTCCAGCTTGAGAAGCAGAAGGCGCAGGACGAGAAGGAGGTGCAGATCGCCACAGTACGTGCGGCAGCATCAGTGGCAAAGGCATACGTGGAGAGCCAGCCTAAAGTTGTATACCACTATTATTGGTGGTAAGAAACATATAAGAATCATAACAATAAACACTTATTATGAACCAGAAATACTTGTTTGCCTCAATGATATTTGGAGGCGCAATGATATTCACGTCGTGCAGCAGTGACGACAATGAAATCTTCGTGGGTGACAATTTCTTTACCGACCGTCAGGCAATAATTGACGAAATCAATGCCTTGACTTATCCCCATGGCTTTACTGAGTCTGACGATAAGCATCCCGAATATAAAAACATGGACCCTGAAGTCTACACAGACAAGAAAACGACCGAAGGTCGTGGCATAGAAGGATATTATGGCTATGTGGACTTGGGACTATCTGTGAAGTGGGCTTCTTCAAACCTTGGCTCTGTGAGCCCTGTCACTGAGCACAAAACTTTAGAGCAGACCTTGCAGGAGTTGGAGGACGAGCTTGGCATCAAGCCTATGGAAAAGCCGTCGTTCACTAATAATAAGAACAACACTTATCCAACGACAATGAGCTACGAGGAGTATCTCAGATCGATGGACATAAATGCGTTGTATTCGGCATACAACAGATACAACAATTATTGTATGACCAAGACAAGTGCTCATGATAACGCCATTGAAAGATATAACAACACCCAATATGAGAATCACAAGTATCTCTTTGCAGTGGGTGACGGTTATCCTTGGGGAGGACTGGACATGTGGGATTATCTCGGAACCAAGGAAGCCCCGATGGATATTGCTGGCAATGCTGAGTTTGATGTCGCTACTTACATTCTTGGCGAAGGCTGGAGCTTGCCGACTAAGGCACAGTGGCAAGAGCTTATCGACAAGTGTCAATGGAAGAAGTATGACAATTACTATGTCGTGACCGGACCTTCTGGCAAGAGTATCGTGCTACCTTGTGCATGGTATCACACGTCGGAGCAGACAGGCAGAGAAGTATACAATGTCTATCTTTACGACAGCAAGGAGTTTAAGCTTGGCGGTTTCAGAGATTTGTTCTCTATCCGCCCCGTACATACAAAATAACAATCAACAGCATTTTTATAATAGGATACAATGAAAAGATATATATTAGCGACTCTTTTGGCTGGATTCCTCGCTGCCCCAATCTCAGCAAAGGAAAAGCCTTTCTACGATTCAAAGAGCAATATTGTCTGCATCACGGGCAATTATAATCTGCTGGCATATGGCAATAAATACCGTAAGGTGGAGGTTGAGATACCCGCTTCATGTTCGGCATACAGTGGCAAGCAGCTATGCAAGATTCTCAACGACCAGAAAATAGGTAAGCAGATACTCGACTATCTATTCTGCTATAATGGCACATCGCTTTCAGAAGAACGACTGAAGGACCTTGCACTGCAAAATGTGCTGAAGTCGGACGACGAGCGTGCGGCGATAGGCGTGATTTCAAAGGATGACATATTGAAGGAGGATTATCTCCCGATATTGGAGAACAACTACATTTTCCTGGTGAGCACAGTGGGAGGCAAGAAGATATGGAATGCCTACAAGGTTGAGATTGACAAGGATGTGCTTGAGCAGGTATTCAATTGCTGGGACGACATGAGCAAGTATAACCAGATAAGCGTGCCCGTTTCATTAGTTGCTTCCGACAAGGCAAAGATGACTTATGACGTAGACACCCAGGAATATGTGCTTAAGAACAAGACCAAGAGAAAGATGTCTCTGAAGGTGCCAGCTTTCGCCATTCGTGGACAGGTGACAGGCAGAAATCCTTTCGCTACAAATATCGGCCATGTCAATGGTCTGAAGTCGTGTGACAAGGTGGCCATCTATCGTACAAAGGAGAAGAACGGCAAGATGTATTCGTCGAAGGTGAGCACCACAAGAGCTTGCAACGTGAACGACAGCACTGCCAATCTCTACACTTTTGCCGGAGGACAGGCTTCTTATAAAAAAGGTGACGTAGCTGTCTATCAGGCAAGCTCAAACACCAGTCTGAGCATCACTGGCGGATACATGGAACACTCGTATGATGTCAGTCTGACCTTCGACATGCGTTTGAGTCTGAGCACAGCCGGCATATCTCAGTATCTTATGGTAAAGGCAGGAATGGGAACATATGAGAACAGCAAACGTCTTTATGCCACAAATACTGGTGACGTGGTAAAGAGCCCTGTTATTATGAATTTAGGTTTGGGTTATGGTGTCGGATTTGAGTTTGCCCATTGCGTTGAGTTTATGCCTTACGTGATGGCACAATGGGAGGGCAATTATTTCGCCAACAAGTATGAGTCGCCCAATGCCACATATAACGACGGCATAAAGGACTACCACTCGTCTGACTACGGAAAGTCTGTACTCTCGAATGCAGTGCGCATTCCTATAGGTGCAAAGTTTAATGTCAACATCTTCTATCCCGTCCAGTTGGTTGCAGGTGCAGAATACGCTGTCAATATCAATCTTGACAATATAGGCGACAAGGATGACTCTACATTACATGGTGATGCAGATAGATTCTTCTTCAAGCCCACTGGCTACAAGCGCGACGGTCTGAGCGTCTTTGCAGGCTTAAGATTCAACTTCTAACACCTTATTTATAATATAGAAATGTGGCATTCTCGGTACCCTCAGAGAATGCCACATTTATCATTTTCGTTTGTGAACCATTATGGACTTGTACAAGTCGTAAATATCTGATAACTTTGCCATAACTTAAACAATAATGTAAATGAAAAGTGTATATGAAGAATCAAAAACAACCAATTGATTATCAGCTCGATTACATGGAGCACCTCTTCTATAGCATCAAGCATAAGAAGACGGAGAGCTATGTAATCCACCGCATTTGGGACAAATTGGATGATACAAGAATTCGCTTTGTCGTGCAGCAAAGAGTGGAACTTCCTCATGGAAAATATGCTCTGGCAGACTTGTATCTTCCACAAATCGGAGTCTTCGTTGAAATCAACGAGCCTTTCCACACCTCTCAAAAGAAAGAAGATGACTATCGAAATGAAAACATCGTCAAACTTACCAAAAACGACCAATTCATCATCCATTGCGGCAATTCTACCAAAGATGGAGAATGGTTGAATCTTGTCGAGATTCATCAACAGATAGACCAATGCGTAGCATTCATCAAAGAGCGCATCAATCAAACCCATGACTTGAAGCCTTGGAACATGAGCAAATGGCTCACTGTGGAATATCATAAGCAAAAAGGCTTTTTTAAAGCTGATGATAATGACCAGCTACGCACCATAGACGATATTTGTGCCGTATTCGACACCAAACCTAAGTATCGTGGCTTTCAGAGAGTAGGAGCTACACCTGTACCCAACAAGGAGAACATAGAGATTTGGTATCCTAACATCAATAACCGTAGTGGTTGGATAAATGAACTATCAGCTGACCATAATACTTTTACAGAATACAACCAAGACGATGCAAAGCGCCAAACTCATGTCAATGCATGTATTAAAGACAACATGCAACGCATCACATTCTTCCGATACAAGGATGAATTGGGAATGGAATTTTATAAGTTTATTGGTGTCTTCTCACTTGACATCGACGAGACCCAAAAGCAAGGTCGATGCATTTGGCGTAGAATCAGTAAAAAATACAAACTATAAAACATAATTATTATGAAGAAACTTGTTAAACTTATGATGCTAATAGTAGCTATGCTTACTATTGGCACGTCTTTCACATTGGCAACAAATGCCAATGACAGTATCAAGATTTTGGAAAAGGCAAATGAGGGTGATGCCAATGCGCAAATGCAGTATGCAATTTTATTGCATGATGCCAAGAAGCATGCAGAAGCAAAAGAGTGGTTCGAGGCTTCTGCGGAACAAGGAGTATCTTTTTCTCAATACATCTTAGCATTATATTACCTTAACGGACTTGCAGTAAAAAAAGACTATAAAACTGGTATTAAGTGGTTAGGAAAAGCTGCGGAACGTGGAAATGCCTCTGCAAAAAAATTTTTCTGCACTACCTATGATTTCGAGTATAAGGCTGAAATCCCAGAAGTCAAAATCGTGATATTCTTACACGGAACTAACAGGCTTCTAACCTGCAAAAATAACAATTTGGTTTTTGAGGAGGGAGATTTTAACGACACGAATACGTGGACAATAGAAACCAAACGAGATCCGGCAACAGCTCATTACATGCCTATTCTTAGAAGTTTGCAAGGAAAATATATTACAGGTGAAGTTCGCTCGCAGGGTCCTGCTGGACTTGGTGATATAACCGAAGCCGCAACTATCACCATAAGTAATGAAGTTTTCAACAACAACCCATTTCCAATAGACCAACCTGTGGCAGACTCAGAAATTACAGGTGATGCTTATGAGGGTTGTGTTATAGACCATGACGGCAGAGCGTTGGGAACGGAAGGAAACTCAATGTTCTGGGGAACAAATGGTTATAAGTTAGACATTCTTTTTATATGAAAAAACATTCAAGGCTATGAAAAGATTCATACAAAACATATTGGTACTCATATTAGTGCTTATTCCATACATGGGAATGGCTCAGAGTAACTTGCAAAATTTTCTGGACAAAATGAAAAGCTCACCTAATCCAGAAAGCTATGTTCCACAAATCAAGCAAGAAATCTCGCCTTACTTGAAAGGGCCTGGCACGCGAAGAACATTGAAAGAAGCCTTTCAATATTTTACAGAGAAGAACGGAAAAGTTGCAACGTGTATCGGCTACCTTCTTTGTCAGACAAGCAAAAAGCCACAGGAATTGTATGATATAATCAAACAAATTCCAGCACATAATAAGTTCTATTATTATAATGAAAATTATAGCGATGATAGAGATGTTTATGGAGGTTGCTTAAAAAATGTCGTTCTTTTTTCCGACGGAAGAGCAGCGATTCTTGATATGTCAGAAATAGATGTTGACAATTATGACAATCTTGCCTCACTTACTTCACGCATGCCAGAATTTATAGCAGATTTCTATAACGAAAGCAAGCCGGTATTCCTGTATAATCCATCAGGAAAATGTATGTTCGGATATTTAAAGGAAAAGGGTAGTAAAATAAATATGAGAATGTGTCCTGAAGAGTCTGTTTATGAGCGTCCTGCTGATGATAACCGACTGCATCAGTTTAAAGACAATCTACAATATGATTTGGTTGCAGGTGTAAACTTAGATTTTACAAATGAGAGTTTCAAACCTACATATTATGGTTTTAATACTGCAGATGAAGCTATTGCTGCAAAGGGACAAATGAAAGAAGAAGCTGCTAAACAATACGTTGCAGCTTTAACCAAACTCTTAAATGCGCAAAAGGCTGCATTAACAAAGAAATATGGAGTAAAAGCGTTCAATGCTATAAAACAAGGCAAGATATATGTCGGTATGCCAGCTGGAATTCTTACTGAATACAAAGAAATTCAAGAAGACGGGACTTCTGTTCAACTCTTCGATTTCAAGGGTACATTCCGTGACAAAGCAGGATTTTACAATTTATATGAACCAAGTGGAATTTTCCAATTATTTAAAGAGCTTGGAGTAAGCCTTGACTACAACAAGATTTTTGTAAAAAATAAAAAAGTTGTTGGATGGAGATAAATGAAACAGCAATATCAATATCAATATGAAAGCAAGAAGCATTATAACAATAGCATTGATGGCTGTCCTTGGACTGTCATCATGCGACTCTAACAAGAGTGCGGTTGAAGATTTGACCAACCAGTTTATCGCTGCCGTCAAAGAGGGCGACAAAGCGACAGTATATGAGATTTATCCTGCCGCCAAGCAGTATCAAGACTTGGCGTTGCCCGACAGCATCGAGAAAGGTGAACTTGACATACAGAAAAACGAGAAGGACAGCACCTATATGGTCAGCATCAAGAACACAAAAATGTCGAAGATAATTTTCAAGTCTACAGACAACAAGACTTTCAAGATTGTCAACACATTCTCCGTTCTTCAGCTCGATTCCGTGAGCAACGAGCTTGCTCTAAAAACAGGCGTGCCTATCAAGAAGATGCCCGACTTGGAACTTGGCAAGCTGATGTTAGAAAGTAGTGAATACATGAGTTACATAATGAACCAGTACACCGAATACATGTCGCTCTCACTGATTAAAGAAACGGGTAACTATGCATGGAGACGTGATGCTACGGGATACCATTGTCAAGTCAATCAGCTCATAAGGAACATAGGAACAAATTTGATAAAGGGTTCTGACTACGCCATAGAGATTACGATTTACCAAGTCTCTACAGGCAAAAAGATAGCCACGAAAACGCATCAGGGAGTAGACTTGGCATCTGGCGAGAGCTTTGTTTTCTCGGATGACATGCCAGAACTATTCACTTACGCCCGCAACAGAGACATAAATTGGAACGCCAACATCATAAGTAAAGACCAAGACACCCTAAAGGAGAGTCTACTCAAGAAGATAGAGTTCAGCGGTCGAGAATACGATGAGTATCTGAAAGCCAAGAAGGAAGGCAAAATCAATGCTGCTGAAATAACCGATGATGACGGGTCGCCACAGGATGAACCAGACCCAGATTACAAAGAACCATCTGAAGACATGACTACTGGGATTCCTAGCGATGTAGTAGTCGATACTGTACAAAGAAATAGATAAATAGGTAACTTCTCTCTGTTTCTGTGATGCTTCGTACCCAAGCTATTGGGAAGAAAATTTAATATTAAAGATCAGAATGAAAGTGCTGGTGTTTGTTAAAATACCAGCACTTTTTTTGAAAATTTCCATTCATATTACTATATTATATAAGGTATAATCTGAAATACAAAAACAATATGGCAGGTAAAATGTCTTTATGCATTATCAAATACACCTATACACGCTATGTAGGGGTGGACATCGAAAAATATACTCGGGGAATATATGAGTATGTGAAGGAAGCGTTCGGGGTGTTGCAGCCACAAATGTCGGAGCCGGGAACTATACCGGATATGTCAGACTATTTGGACGGACTACATATCAGACGAAGAACTTACAGCCGAATGTCCCTATTGCCATATCGACGCCGTCGTAGGCGACGCCTCGGGCTTCCCTATTACCAAGGAATTTCTGAGTAGAATGATGAAGAGATGGTTTTGGTGATGTAATATTTTTGCCAGCAAATGTTTGTAAATCAACAAAAATGCTGTATATTTGCTGATGAAATAATAAATAGCAGCGTTATGGTAGAGAAATACATTAATCCACATACTGACTTTGGCTTTAAGCGACTCTTCGGTTCTGAGTTTAACAAGGAATTGCTCATCAGCTTTCTGAACGCTATGTTTCATGGCGAGCAGAACGTTCAAGATGTCACATATCTAAATTCTGAGCAACTTGGCGACCGTGCTGATGCCCGACGTGCCATCTTCGATGTATATTGCGAGAACGACAAGGGCGAGAAGTTTATAGTAGAGATGCAGAATGTATATCAGGAGTTTTTCAAGGACCGTACTATATATTATTCTACGTTCCCCATTCGTGAACAGGCACAGCGTGGAGGAGAATGGGATTTCCATCTTAACCCCGTATATACAATCGGTCTGCTGAACTTCAACTTTGCAGATGGACTTGAGAACGCCAAACGATGGCACCATGAAGTAAAGCTGATGGAGGTGGACACGCATGAGATATTCTACGACAAACTGACGTATATCTATGTTGAAATTCCGAAGTTCGACAAGCAGGAATCGGAACTCGTGACGATGTATGACAAATGGATGTATGTGCTTAAGAATCTCTCCAGACTTATGCAACGCCCAGCAGCTCTTCAGGAGCGTGTCTTTACAAGGCTTTTTGAGCAAGCTGAAATATCCAAGTTTAATAAGCAGGAGCTAAAAATGTACGAGGACAGCGTCAATGCCTACCGCGACATAGTGAATGCCATACGAACGGCTGAGAAGACGAAGTTTGCGGAAGGACATGCGGAAGGACATGCGGAAGGCATGGCTGAGGGCATGGCTAAAGGCATGGCTGAGGGCATGGTTAAAGGCATGGCTGAGGGCATGGCTAAAGGCATAGCTGAGGGCGAAAAAGAAGCAAAGGAAAAGATGGCTGCCAATCTCCTTTCTCTTGGAGTGCCTTTAGAAACTATAGTGCAAGCATCGGGCTTGTCGGAAGAAGAGATTCTGAATCTTAAACTGTAATTTCGTTCGTGAACTATCTAACAGTACGATATGATTTTCATAATAGCGGGGACTTCGGTCTCCGCTATTGTTTTTCCAAAGGACAATGATGAAGAGGTGGTTTTGGTGATGTAATTTAAAAGAAAGCTATTCGGGTTGGCATTTAAGAACTTCATCAGGAAGCATCATACGACAGTCGGCTTCGGACAAAGGAGGCTCCTTTAGGAATAGCACATAGATGATGTTTTTGCCCTGCGCAAACAGAGCCTTCTGTGTTTTTGCCTTCAGCTTCAAGAGAAGGCGGTCTGCATAATCAGCCGACTTCCATTTACATTCTCCCACAAGAATAGTGTCCTTGTCGTCTGCAGCCTCAGCCACAACATCAAACTCCAGTTCCTCAAATCCTATCGGTGTCTTGCGTCCTTCTTCGTACACGGGTACCTTTCCCCACCAACGGCGAGCCATATTCCAAGTATGCCCCAAAAGTTGGTTGCCTGAAACAGCAGTCTGGCACAATCTCTCCCATACATTTCCGACAAAAGCAGGGAATCCGTTCTCTATCTTCTGCATCACAAACGCAGTCCTGCCAAGAGCAAGCATCGAACGGTGTGGCTCAATGAACGTATAGTAGAACGCCATGAAGTTGTCGTCTATGACATATAGCGTCTTCTTTGTCTTCTCCTCGCTTTCGCCGAAAGGAACATCCTTGCTGATGTACGACATTTCTGTTAGGGCAGATAACGGCTTTGATATTTCAGTGGTTTTCTTGCCTATGGCTGATGCAACGGCAGAATATCTGGTGTTGCCGTGTCCGATGGCGGTCATGATAGACTGGAATGGGGCTATATCGTTGGTCTCGTCTATAAACAGTGCCGTAGGTTCACTGAAAAGGATGCCATGCTCGTCAAGCACAAGTTGGTCTATGGCTTCATTCAGAGAATCATAATCTTCCCTTAACGCCCAATAGCGAGGAACTCCACCCCATACACAATACTCCTCTATGGTGCTAACAGCATCAAGGTTCATAGCCTCTTGCCAATGCTGTGGACGAATAGGGCGAAGATTGATTTTCTCATTGGCTCGTCCATAGAGAGGGTCAGACTTGTCGAGGACAAAATGCTGCATCATGCGTTGTGACGAGCCGCAGATGACGAGATGATAACGGAGCGTGCCGCTGTCTATAATGTTCTGCAATACGGACGGTAAAGAAGGATCCTTCTCCACCATATACGGAAACTCGTCAAGAACAAGTACGGTTTTTTCCTTGCAAACTCTGTTGAATGCCGTAAGAATAGACTCCCATGACGGATAGAGGGGCATATCGAAGCCGCTGTACAGATGGGCTATTGTCCCTGCAAGAAGTGATATCTGGACTTGAGTTTCCTGACGTCCTGCCTCGAAATAGATGTCGTTTTCGTTTATCACCCTCTTGAGCAACGTAGATTTGCCAAGACGACGACGTCCATAGATGACAACAAACTTACTTGTTTCTGAACCGAAAGCCTTCTCAAGACGCTTCTGTTCCTTGTTTCTGTCTACGAATTTCATATTAGGAAAATGATTTTTTAGAAAATGATTTCTGAAAATATGTTTTTGCAAAAATACACTTTTTCAAGGGAACCTACAAGCAAACGGTATATTTTTATTGATATGAACTATTATGAACTTGTCGTATTCACATAAATTGTGTAATTTTGCAAAAATGTTATAATATGACAATTGCAAAACTTGAAATCTATGATAATAAATAAGTTGTTGAATAAGTGCTTATATATTGCTGCTGTCAGTTTCTTTCTGTTGGCTTGCTCTTCGGGAGCAGAAAACGGTGTGGACGATGAGCCTACACCTCCGCAGCCCGAAAAACCAACAGTGCGTATACCCATTGGCATCAGCACCTCTATAACTCGTGTCACCGAAACTGCGTTTGAGAGTGGCGATGCTATAGGACTTTATGTTGTAAATCGTAACGATGACGGTTCGCATAATGACCTAAAGCCGTCGGGCAATTATGTTGACAATATGCGCTATATGTATTCTTATGGTATTTGGACTCCCGACGAGACTGTGTATTGGAAGGATGACAAGACGTGTGCCGACTTTTATTTGTATTATCCTTATCAGGCAGCACACGCTAACGAGAACCCTGTGATGTTTAAAGTAGAGGTAAACCAAAGCAATGTCAGCTCTTATAAGTATTCCGATGTCATCATTGGTTCTACGTTAAATGTGGCGCCAAGTCAGACGACTGTCAACATTGCCTCAAAGCATGTGATGAGTCAGGTGATTATAGACTTGAAGCCAGGCGAAGGATTTACCGATGCTTCGCTTGCAGCTTCTGACGTTAAGGTGACGCTTAACATACCAGCCGTAAGAGCCAATATAGACCTTGCAACGGGCAAGGTGAAACCTATTGTGAATTCTGATGGTGAGTCGTTGACTATGACTTCGATGACACCATACAAGGACGGCAATGTCTATCGTGCCATAGTTGTGCCGCAGCAAGTAGCGCAGACCAATCTGATAAATGTGAATGTGGACGGACGTGACTTCGTGTTCTCCAAGGCTTTCGATTTTGTAAGTGGCAAAAGCTATACGTTTATTGTAACACTTGCCAAGAAAAGCAGCGGCTTGAACGCCACCATAACCGGATGGGACTCAGACGGCGTGGACTATGGTGGAACGGCTACTGAGGAATAAATTGTGTAATATGTTTTTTATTAATTACTGTCGCATGATAAGTAAACACATAAACTTTCTTACATACATTGCCATAACTATATGTGTGGTGTTGTGTGCTGGTTGCGCTGACGGACTGTTAGGCGAAGACGGCACACAGCACCACGCACAGCGTATTGAGCTTTCGGGCGAGATAGACCAGGTGGCAGTGACGCGTGTAAACGACGGCGGCTTTTGCAACGGCGACGGAATGGGCATCTATATTGTTGACTATAAGGCTGGCACACCCGGCACACTGCAGCAGAGTGGCAACCGTGCCGACAATGTACGTTACACTTACGATGAAGCCAACCGTAAATGGAATTCTGACTATGATGTTTACTGGAAGGACTTCCATACCCATATTGACGTATATGGTTACTATCCATACGCCCAATCCGTAAACATCGACAACTATACTTTTAATGTGCAGCGCGACCAGAGCACTGCCACTGCCGACGGCAAGATGGGCGGCTATGAGGCGAGCGACTTCCTTTGGGGCAAGTTGAGCGACGTAGCACCCACCAGTGCTGCCTTGCGTCTGTTGCTGAGACACCGTATGTCGAGTGCCTGCGTGAAACTGCTCAAGGGTGAAGGTTTCACCGAGAGCGAATGGGAAGGCATATACAAGACAGTGTTTGCCACCAACCTGGCACGTAAGGCAAGCATAAACATGACAGACGGAACCGTGAAAGTGGCAGGTGAAGTAGAGTCATCGCCTACCATTCCCTCGCAAGTGAACGATGAATGGCGTGCTATCGTAGTGCCTCAGACTGTTCCGGCTGGTACAACACTCTTCAACATCACCATAGGTGGCGCACCGTACAAGTTTGCTAAGAACGAGGCGTTTACCTATGTGTCGGGCAAGATGATGAAGTTCAATATCAGAGTGGATAAGGCCGAGGGTAGTGACAAGTACCACCTCACGCTTGTAAGCGAGAGCATTGCCCCTTGGGAGAACGACCTCCAGAGCCATGATGCCACGGCTACGGAGTATGTTGTTATCAACTCCACTGCCGGACATCTTAAGGACTCGATAGCCGCTTCGCATAAGGATATTGCCAAGGTGAAACGAATGAAGGTGACCGGCATCATTAATCATCATGATTTCATAATGATGCGCGACAGCATGCCAAAGCTTACGGCTCTTAACCTCAAGGATGTAAGAATCAAAGTCCCGACCAGCGGCAATATTAATCCGGATTGGAAAGATGATGAAATTCCTTTAGAAGGTTTTCGTGGAAAGAAAACCCTGACAAGCATTGTGCTTCCTGACGTTATAAAAAGTATCGGAAGTAACGCTTTTTCCGACTCTGGTTTGAAGGGGTCTCTCAATATTCCAGAAGGTGTGGTAGAGATTGGGAAATGGGCTTTTACTAACAACGACTTTACCGGTATCCTGACATTACCTTCCACGTTGAAGAAAATAGGCGGTTATGCTTTTACAGGGTGTTGTTTTATATGTCCATTGAACTTGCCGGATGGAATCGAGGAAATAGGATGTGGATGTTTTGAGGATTGCCGGTATCTGTATGGCAAGCTGATATTGCCAAGTCATTTGAAGAAGATGGGTTCAAGCGCATTCCGTGGTTGTACTGGCTTTAAAGGCGACTTGGTGATTCCTAAATCCTTGACCGTTATACCCTTTCTCGCTTTTTACGAATGTGGGTTGGAAGGCAGATTACAGTTGCATGATGGCATCACTGCTATAGAAAAATGTGCATTTACTCGTAACGGATTCATTGGCGAACTTGAATTGCCGAAGAGTCTTACAATACTTGAAGGTGGAAACTTCGATGGAAATTATTTCTCAGGAAGCTTTAAGATACCCAAGGGATTGTTAAGCATTTCTGTATCAGCTTTTACAAATTGCGCTTTTACTGGGGAGGCGGAGATTCCAGAGGGTATTCTGTCTATTGGTGGAGGAGCATTTTATAATTGCGAAAATCTGCAAAAGATAATATTGCCAAGCAGTCTTGAGTTAATCGATGATCAAGCCTTCGGATATTGCAAATCGCTTCGCGTAATTGAATGTAAGAGCACCGTCCCTCCAGTTGTGAATGACAGAGCTTTCTATGGAGTTTCATTAGAAGATCTCACTGTTATAGTGCCCAAGTCAGCTTTAAATGACTACAAGTCGTCAGCTTTCTGGTCGGGTTTATTATTAAAAACTGTAGAATGATAAGAAAACACATAAACTGTCTTATATACATTGCCATAACGGTATGTGTGGTGTTGTGTGCTGGTTGTGCTGACGGACTGTTCGGTGCTGACGGCACACAGCATGGCACCCGTCGTATTGAGCTTTCAGGCGAAATAGACCAGGTGGCTGTGACGCGTGTCAACGACGGCGGCTTTTGCGATGGCGACGGAATGGGCATCTACATTGTTGACTATAATGCCGACATACCAGGTACGCTGCAGCAGAGTGGCAACCGTGCCGACAATGTATGCTACACTTACGATGAAGCCAACTGTAAATGGAATTCAGACCAAGACGTTTACTGGAAGGACAATCATACCAATATAGACGTATATGGCTACTATCCATACGCCAACCCCGAAAGCATCGACAACTATACTTTTAATGTACAACGCGACCAACATAATGCCACTGCCGACGGCAAGATGGGCGGCTATGAGGCGAGCGACTTCCTATGGGGCAAGTTGAGCGACGTAGCACCCACCAGTGTTGCCTTGCGTCTGCTGCTGAGACACCGTATGTCGAGTGCCTGCGTGAAACTGCTCAAGGGCGAGGGCTTCACCGATAGCGAATGGGAAAGCATAGATAAGACAGTGCTTGCCACCAATCTGGCGCGTAAGGCAAGCATAAACATGACGGACGGAACCGTAAAAGTGGCAGGTGACGTAGAGTCGTCGGCTACCATTCCCTCGCAAGTGAACGATGAATGGCGTGCCATCGTAGTGCCTCAGACCGTCCCGGCTGGCACAACGCTCTTCAGCATCACCATAGGTGGCGCACCTTACAAGTTTGCAAAGAACGAGACGCTTACCTATGTGTCGGGCAAGATGATGAAGTTTAACATCAGAGTGGACAAGACCGAGGGTCATGGCAAGTATCGTCTCACGCTTGTAAGCGAGAGCATTGCCCCTTGGGAGAATGATATCCAAAGCCATGATGCCACGGCTACGGAGTATGTTGTTATCAACACCACTGCCGGACATCTGAATGACTCGATAGCCGCTTTGCATAAGGATCTTACCAAGGTGAAACGCATGAAGGTGACTGGCACCATTAATGCGCGTGATTTTAGGATTATGTGCGACAGTATGCCAAATCTTACGGCTCTAAATCTAAAGGATGTAAGAATAAAAGGAGTGTACAGCTATTTTCCTATGGGGCAAGTTGAGCGACGTAGCACCCACCAGTGTTGCCTTGCGTCTGCTGCTGAGACACCGTATGTCGAGTGCCTGCGTGAAACTGCTCAAGGGCGAGGGCTTCACCGATAGCGAATGGGAAAGCATAGATAAGACAGTGCTTGCCACCAATCTGGCGCGTAAGGCAAGCATAAACATGACGGACGGAACCGTAAAAGTGGCAGGTGACGTAGAGTCGTCGGCTACCATTCCCTCGCAAGTGAACGATGAATGGCGTGCCATCGTAGTGCCTCAGACCGTCCCGGCTGGCACAACGCTCTTCAGCATCACCATAGGTGGCGCACCTTACAAGTTTGCAAAGAACGAGACGCTTACCTATGTGTCGGGCAAGATGATGAAGTTTAACATCAGAGTGGACAAGACCGAGGGTCATGGCAAGTATCGTCTCACGCTTGTAAGCGAGAGCATTGCCCCTTGGGAGAATGATATCCAAAGCCATGATGCCACGGCTACGGAGTATGTTGTTATCAACACCACTGCCGGACATCTGAATGACTCGATAGCCGCTTTGCATAAGGATCTTACCAAGGTGAAACGCATGAAGGTGACTGGCACCATTAATGCGCGTGATTTTAGGATTATGTGCGACAGTATGCCAAATCTTACGGCTCTAAATCTAAAGGATGTAAGAATAAAAGGAGTGTACAGCTATT
>OCLF01000254.1_pt1 | contig 16730 bp, 11 predicted proteins | sample 1502881 | NCBI WGS metagenome assembly OCLF01 (sample SAMN03418267, study PRJEB22391) | human gut metagenome | biome: human-gut; feature: organic feature; material: feces | host: Homo sapiens | place: Tanzania | collected 2013-01
AGTTTCTGAAAACCTCCCATAGCAATATGGAAAGGCGTTGGGAACTTAGCCTACTATAGTAGAAGTGGGCACGGAGAAACTTCACTTCGGCTACACGTTGCTTGCATGTTTCTTCGCCGAGTTTGTCGTTGCCATATTGCTCAAGCGAGAGCAAGGCACGGTTGCAACGGCTTATTGCGCAATAGAGACGATACCAAAGCTCGTCGAACTCGCCTGGTGTAGAGGTCATGGTAGACCATATCTCCATAGGGTGATAGCCTGTGTCGGTAGTGCCAGAACCTCCTTTCAGACAGTCGTCTGATGACAAATCGCCATAAGGCCAGAGGTTGAATGGATAAGAATACCAGCAATCGCCGAGCATAGCGTATGCTGAAGTAACCATTTGGTCGGGACGGCTGAATGCCTTGTCCTTGTCAACAACACCCTTGGGCGATTCGTCGAGGAAGTCGCTGCATGATGTTGTAGTGCCGAGTGTCAACATCGCTGCGAATATATATTTATATAGATTTTTCATTGTTTCTGATTTTTAAATTGTTTTGAATACTTTGTATTGTAACCGATTTTCAATATAACTCATAAGTGCTTACATAGGAGGGTAGGGGTGCTTACCCACCTTATTATATATTAGAAGCCAACCTGTAGTCCGAACGACACTGATGAAGAGTGTGGATAAGCCCAGTTGGGATTCTCTGGGTCGGAAATGGTGAAGCTGTTGCTCTTCCATGTGAAGAGGTTCTGACCTGAGACATACACACGAGCCGATGTCATGTTGAGCTTCTTAAGCAATGAGTCGCTGAAGTTGTAGCCTACTTGCAGTGAGCGAAGCTTCATCCAGTTGCCATGCTCTACGAAGTATGACGATGCACGTCCCTCGTCGCCCGTATTGTTGGTTGTGAGCGCAGGAATTGTTGACGATGTGTTGTCTTGGGTCCATGCTCCAAGCAGGCGGTTGCCCTTGTTGCTTCCAGCGTCTGTTATGCTCCAGAAGTCGGTCTGGAATTTCTGATTGTTGTATACGTCTACACCGCACACGCCCTGGAAGAACATTGAGAGGTCGAAGTTCTTGTATCCAAGCGACACGTTCAAGCCCCAGTTGAAATTAGGTACAGGATTATAAATCCAAGTTTGGTCGTTGGCATTAATAGAGCCATTACCATCAAGGTCGGCATACTTAAGTCCGCCTATACGGGCATTAGGCTGACCTGAGGCAAGTACCTCTTCGCGACTTTGGAAAAGTCCGTCAACAACGTATCCCACTATAGAGCCATAAGGCTTCTTTGACTGTACAAGGTTCTCCTTCATTGTATGTGCATACGAACCTGTGGTTGTAGAAGGCAGGTATGTAACTTTGTTGCGGAAGAAGTCGATATTGGCAGATACGTCATAGCGTAGACCATACTTTGTAGTATGACGATAGCCAACGTTAGCCTCCATACCTATATTGCGCAGTGATGGACCATTCGACCAACTTGCACCACCCTCACCCATTGCACCGAGATATGCGGGTGATATGAGCATATCCTTTACATCTTTGATATAAGCATCGACAGTTCCGTAGAGTTCTTGGTTGAACAAAGAGAAGTCGGCACCAACGTTATATTGTATTGTTGTTTCCCATTTCAGGTTGTCGTTGGCAGTCTGTGTGGCGCGGAAGCCTGATGGGAAAATGCCAGTGCCTTGACGGTAGAGGTCGTATGCGGTAGATGTTACACGGTCAGAGCCATAATCGGCAACATACAAGCCGTAGCGCGCTGTGTTGGATATCTCTTGGTTACCAGTCTTACCCCATGATGCACGAATCTTAAGGTCGTCTATCCACGATGCCTTGAGGTTCTTCGAAAGACGATAGCCAAGTGTAGCGGCAGGGAAGTTGCCATAACGGTTGTTCTTGCCAAAACGAGATGAACCATCTCGACGTATGGTGAATGATGCAAGTACAAGGTCTTGCCAGTTATAGTCAACCTTTCCAAAGAATGATGCCAATGTGTATCCAGAACCAATACCTGTTGCTCTCTCAATACCAGTTGCGGCATCTGGCCACATATAGTCCTTATCTTCAATTACGAATGACTGTGCGTAAGATCCCATATCCTCTACAGTCTGCTTGTGCAACTCCATACCGGCAAGCACCGTGAAGTCGTGGTCGCGTGCTATCTTGAAGTTGTAGTTGGCTGTATTACTCCATGTCCAACGCACGTCGTCGTGGGCAGAGAGTGTGGTGCTCGGAATATCATTGTTCACAATGTCCGACTTGAAGGTGTGGTTCATTGAGTGAATGAACGAGTGATAGTAGTCGAGACCAAAGTTTGAGCGGAGCATAAGACCCTTGAGCGGTTTTACGTCAACGTAAGCATTTCCGAAGACACGCCATATCTTCAAGGCATTGTCACGATTCATATACATCTCGCGCAGAGGGTTCTGACGGTCGCTCATGCCACCAACCGGACCTCCGAATGTTGTTCCATCCTCTTCGTACACGGGTACGGTAGGTGCCATCTTCAGTGCATTCTCCATAGGAGCGCAGTCAACTTGCTTAGAATAGGTTACTGTTGCATTCTCGCCTACACTTACTATCTTGTTGACATTGTATGTAGAGTTGAATCGTGCTGAGAAGTTTTCGAAGTTGGAGTACTTCAATATACCGTCGTTCTTCTTGTAACCTGCCGAGAAAAGACCTGTAAACTTGTCGGTAGCACCCGATAGGGAGAGGTCGTAGCTCTGCATAAATCCAGTGCGTGAAATCTCGTCAAGCCAGTCGGTGTCCGAAATGCGCATTGTTTTCTTGGCATTGATGTAACCATCGTATACACCATTTACGGTATATGTATTATAGTTGCCAGTAGAAGGGTCGTATGCCTTGATAGTGCGTCCGCTGGATGCGTTGAGATCGAGACCATAGTTACGTGCATAAGCCACAGGGTCAATTCCGTCGTTGAGGGCAGCTTGTGCCATAGCTGTAGCATACTCACGTGTATTGCAGAGCTTCATCATCGACTGCGAGTTGTAGAATTGTGCAGTGAGGTTTGTTGAGAAATCTACATTGAGTTTGCTGCCCTTCTTGCCTTTTTTTGTGGTGATAATGATAACACCATTGGCGGCACGCGAACCATATATAGATGCCGAAGCTGCATCCTTGAGCACTTGCATACTCTCAATGTCGTTCATGTTGAGCGAGTTGAGGGCTGTAGTTGTAGGCACTCCGTCAATAACAAACAAAGGGTCTTGTGATGAGTTGAATGAACCAATACCACGTATGCGAACAGTACCAGTGCCAATAGGCGATCCGTCGGTAGTGATGGTCATGCCTGGCACTTTGCCTTGCAAAGAGCGCATAGGGTCGGTATCTGCTGACGATTTGAGGTCTTTTGTGCTTACCACTGATACAGAACCAGTCAAATCAGCCTTGCGCTGCACTTGATAACCAGTAACAACCACCTCTCCGAGCAACTCTGAGTTATCTTGTAGCACAATCTTGAGATTCTCGCCAGCTTTCACCTCCTGGTCTTTGCATCCTATATAAGAGATGATAAGGGTTTCACCGGGTTTAACGTTCAACTTAAAGTTACCGTCTATGTCGGTCACTGTACCCATATTATTGGCTCCCTTCACTTTCACCGATGCGCCAATGATAGGCTCTCCAGTGTTGTCAGTCACCGTTCCGCCGATGCCATTAGTCTGGGCGTATGCGCCAGAACCTGCGAGCATGAGCATACTTACTAAAGCTACTTTTGCTTTTTTCATAAGATATACGTTTTATGTTTTGGTTTAAGTTTTTATTTGTTCTCTGTATTATACCTAATAAAGGTTTTTAGCTTAACAAGAGCTGCGTTGTTGAGGCAGCGTCTTGTTTACGCTTGCAAAGTTAGAGAACAAAATAAAAGTGATATTTCATGAATCGTTCACAAAATATCACTCATGTTACATGCAACAATAGTTGACGGTATAGTCAAAAATGTTGAGTTTTTTCTTTTTTGTTACGTAAAATTAAACCTTCATTTCCTCTCTTACATCCGTTGGATACTTGTCATACTGCTTTTTGAAGCACGATGAGAAGTAGCCTGGAGTGGCAAATCCCACTTCGTTGGCTATTTCTGATACAGTCTTGTCGGTTGTCTTTAGCAGCTGCATGGCTCGTTTTAGTCTTGTTTCGCGCAGTATCTCTATTGGTGTCATGCCCGTGAGGGCTTTAACCTTGCGGTAGAGTTGAACACGTGAGAGTCCTATTTCGTCGCCTATAACCTCTATCTTGAGGTTGGTGTTGCTCATGTGCTTATCCATAGCCTTGAGGAAGGTGTCAAGGAATCGGCGGTCGGGCGAAATGGATGTTGAATGTTGAGTGTTGAGTGTTGAATGTTGACTTGTAGTCGGCAACGCTAATGATAAATTTTGAGTTTTGAACAGTTGACGTAGCTTCTGGCGATTGGCAAGTAGCGAGGCTATGTTGGCAAGGAGCAGGTCGGCACTGAAAGGTTTCGTCATATACATGTCGGCACCAGTCTGCAATCCTTCGATATATTGTTGCTCGCTGCTGCGTGCAGTAAGCAGAAGCACTGGAATGTGGCTTGTTGCCTCATGCTGCTTAAGGCGTGTACAGAAAGTAAGTCCGTCCATTACTGGCATCATCACGTCCGACACCACTATGTCGGGCACACTCTCTACGGCAAGTTTAAGTCCGCTTTGTCCGTCGGCTGCTTCTATTACATAGTAGCGGTCGAGCAGTAGAGTGCGCAGATAGGCACGCATGTCGGCATTGTCATCCACGATAAGCACAGTAGCGAGTTCATCCGTATTTTCATTTACAAGAATGTCATGACGACAGTCTTGTACTGACTTGCGGCTTGCCATTAGTTGCTCATTAGTAGTTGCGGTCGTGTCGTCAACAGTAGCGCGGTTCTCGCGACGGAACAAAAGTACGTCACTTATAAGTCTTTGTAGTTGTTCCACATTGCGTTGAATAATGTCGATGAGTTGTTGTTTGTCACCTTTGCCTTCGGCAAGTTGGTTTATGGGTCCGGCTATAAGTGTAAGTGGAGTGCGCAACTGGTGTGATGCGTTTGTAAAGAAACGTGTCTGCTCGTCATTCAACTCACGCATACGACGGTTTGCAAGACGTGTGGCTTTAACGGCACGCCATGTGGTTGTAACAGCCACTGCCAATAGCAGGATTACGAGGAATGCCACGATGAGTAGTGAGCGCTGGATGTGATAGAAACCGAGATAAGTCTCGAGTTTCGACTGTATTGTTGCAAGATATTGGTTCTGTTTCATCAATGAGTTGCTGCTCAGCGATATGTCTGCAACATTTTGTGGCGTTACAACAAAGCTCTTCATGTTGTTCACACGTTCAAAGGGTTTCCCTTCAAGTATACGCAAGGCAAGAGCTATAACTTCCTCGCCATGAGTAGGATATATGTATGATGCAGAGAGTTGTCCTTTTTGCACAGCGTCTATACCCTCGCCTGGCAGTCCGTCAATACCAAGAAAACGGATGTCGTGCTCCTTGTGAAATTCTTTGGCTGCCTCATAAGCACCAAAAGCAACCAAATCACTGTGGCAGAATACAATATCTACAATTTTGCCATCCTTCAACCATCGTTGCATTATACGTTTACAGTCGTCGTATGACCATTTACCTGGCACATGATGATACTCAATGGATGGATATTGTTTCATTGTTTCGCTAAAACCAGAATGTCGTTCTACAGCTGGGGACATATCAGATGGTCCACTCATTTCCAATACAATAGGTCGTCGTCCGTCAGTCTTAACACTATCGCGACATAGCATTGCTGCGTATTCCGCCATCTTGCGCCCTGCCTCAACGTTGTCGCCGCCTATATAGGCAGTATAGTCTTTCATGGCTGTAGTACGGTCGAAGAAAATTATAGGAATGTTCTTGTCGCGGGCATGTTGCAAACTGCCATTCAGAGCATGATAGTCGTTTGGCGAAACCACAAGCAGGTCGACACCCTCGTTGATGAGGCTGTCTATCTGAAGGCATTGCCGCTCGTTGCTGTTGTCGGCATTCTTAATGATCACTTTTACGTCGGTGTCGTATCGATGTTGTGCAGAAAGCATCTCAATGTTGGCTTTTTCGCGCCAGCGTCCACCCACACATTGCGATACACCTATCTTATATTTATAGTTGCTGGTGCAACCAGTGGCTATTATAAGCGTTGCAAGCAATATAAATAATGTGTTGTAAGTTTTGGTTTTCATATGTAAATGTCAGGTTTTATATATTTTCAATGGCAAAGTTACTGAAAAATCTTATATCCTGTAGTTAAAAAAAATGACTATTCGTTTAAGTATTGTTTCATTACGTAATTCTTGTAAGTTTAGGAAACATAAATAACATTCACATTATGATATAAAACGTACCTTTGCAGCAGAAATCAACTATCTACAGCTCACGCTATTTTTTGATAATTCTAAAAACCTATATAAAATATGGACAAGAAATCATTCAGCCGCACAGCGGCAGCGTCGTTTCTCTTAGGGCTTGCAATGTCAGCCTCAGCGCAAGAGACAAGTTTTCTCAGCAGCAACCACTGCATCTATCGTGTGAACAACTCACAGAAAGTTTTGCTCTTGCCAGTGCAGGAGAAGGCAGAGATGTGCAACGTGAAGGTTGTGGATGGTAATAATCAGGTGAAAGCTCTGAATGTTCGCCTCGCATCCAATCACATCGACTATTTTGTGCCTCTATATCTTGATGAGTTCAAGGATAGCAAAAGTCTTTCTCTCGACATTCATGTCAATGGCACCTATCGTAACGATGGTGGTATTTCGAGCTTCACATGCTGGAAGAATATGAAGTATGCCGACTCGTACGACATGACCAACTGCGAGCAGTATCGTCCCGTATATCATCACACTCCAGCTTATGGATGGATGAACGACCCTAACGGCATGTTCTATAAGGACGGTGTATGGCATCTTTACTACCAGTTTAATCCCTATGGCTCGCAATGGGAGAACATGACATGGGGACATTCCACATCTACCGACCTTATGCACTGGAAGTTTGAGGGCAAGGCTGTTGAACCTGATGCTTGGGGTACAATATTCTCTGGTTCGGCTGTAGTAGACCATAACAATACTGCCGGATTTGGCAATGGTTCTGTTGTGGCTATGTATACATCGGCTGGCGAGAACCAGACACAGAGCCTTGCTTACAGCACCGACAATGGAAAGACTTTCACAAAATATGCTGGCAACCCTGTGATTACGAGCAACACACCCGACTTCCGCGACCCTCACATGTTCTGGAATGAGGATATAAAGAAGTGGAATATGATTCTTGCAGAAGGACAGCATATGAACATCTATTCATCAGCCGACCTTAAGAAATGGACTCTCGAGAGTCAGTTTGGTGCTGAGTATGGCAATCATAGTGGTGTGTGGGAATGTCCCGACCTTATGAAGATGCGTGTACGCGGTACCGACAAGTATAAGTGGATGCTTATCTGCAACATCAATCCTGGAGGTCCGTCTGGCGGATCTGCCACACAATACTTTGTTGGCGACTTTGACGGCAAGAAGTTCACATGCGACACTAAGCCTGAAGTTACTAAATGGATGGACTATGGCAAGGACCACTATGCCACTGTTACATTCGACAATGCTCCTGATGGTCGTCATGTTGCCTTGGCATGGATGAGCAATTGGCAGTATGCCAACCAAGTGCCTACAAAGCAGTATCGCTCAGGCAACTCTATACCACGCGACCTTGACCTTTATGAATACGATGGCGATATTTATTGTGGTGTGACTCCTTCGCCTGAAATGACAGCTGCACGTCCCAAGAAAGCTACGAAGGGTCTCAGTGAAGCTTGCGAAATGGTAGTTTCGCTTAAGGGAAATGCTACTTTGACACTTTCCAACGCTAATGGTGAGAAAGTAGTTATGACCTACGACGAGAAGAACCGCTCGTTCTCTATGGACCGCACAAACAGCGGACTGAAAGACTTTAGCGAAGACTTCGCTGCTATTACATCAGCCCCCGTACATGGCAAGATTTCGAAGTTGCGCATCTTTATCGACAAGAGCAGTATCGAGGTGTTTGATGCAGAGGGACGTATGGCTATGACTAACCTTGTGTTCCCAACAAAACCTTATAATAAGGTTACTGTGAAGGGTAAGGCCAAATATGTTGTTTATAATTTAAAATAATCGCTTGGTGGTACGGCATGAGCCGTACCACTCTATACAATGTTACATTCGTTGCAGAAATGTTGTAAGTTACGATTTTTGCTATCTGATGAAACATTATTTATATGAATGCTGCAATAATACCTATAATTTTGCAGCAGAAAACAAAAAATCAACTAATAACTAAAGAAGTTTATACACAAATGAGCAATTCAAACTCAAGTAAACTTACACTCATCCCAGTGATGATTGCATTCTTCACAATGGGATTTGTCGACCTTGTCGGCGCAGTGTCCAATAACATGCAGGAAGACTTCGGACTCTCTGATTCCGCAGCCAACTTCTTCCCGTCGCTTGTGTTCTTTTGGTTCCTTATCTTCTCTGTGCCTACGGGCATGTTGATGAATAAGATTGGCCGCAAGAAGACAGTGCTACTTTCAATTGTAGTAACAACCTTGGCTGTGTTCCTCCCTCTCTTCGACAGCTTTATGCCTACAAAGGAGAGCCAGCTCTGGCTGATGTATATATCGTTCTCGCTTCTTGGCATAGGCAATGCCATCATGCAGACATCTATCAATCCATTGGTGACAATGCTCGTTAAGGGCCACTTGGCTTCGACACTCACCTTCGGACAGTTTGTCAAGGCCATCGCCTCGTTCATTGCTCCGCTTATCGCAGCATGGGGAGCCACGACTACAGCTCCAGTCTTAGGACTCAGCTGGCGTATTCTCTTCCTCTTGTTCTTCATCATAGGTATGGTTGCTACATTGTGGCTCGGCATGACCCGTATTGAGGAAGAGCCTATCGAGGGCAAGGCTTCTGGCTTCGTTGATTGCCTTAAGATGCTTGGCTCACCAATCATTCTCCTCTCCTTCATCGGCATCATGTGCCATGTGGGCATTGATGTGGGCACCAACGCGGTTGCTCCGAAGATTCTCTTTGAGCGTATTGGCGGTGCAGGCGACACACTAAGCCAGTTTGAGTATGCCACATCCATTTACTTCGCATTCCGTACACTCGGTTGCTTCACGGGTTCAATCCTCATGCGTAAGCTCAACATCCGCACATTCTTCACTATCATTGTGCTTATGATGGCACTCTCTATGGTAGGTTTCGTGTTCGGCACAGAGAAGTGGGAGCTTTGGATTGCAATCGCACTCGTAGGCTACGGCAACTCTAATGTGTTCTCTATCGTCTTCTCTCAGGCTATGCTTTCCGCTCCCGAGAAGAAGAACGAGGTGTCTGGTCTTATGATCATGGGCTTGTTCGGTGGCACAGTGTTCCCGCTCTTCATGGGCTTTGCAAGTGATGCTGCCAAAGAAGCCGGCTCACAGTATCCGCAGATATGGGCTGCCGTGGTAATGGCAGTGGGTGTAGTGTATCTGCTCTCTTATATTCCGAAAGTTAAGCAATAAAAAACCTAAATATAATGAATACAAAATATGTAGTAGGACTTGGTGAGGCACTCTGGGATGTGCTTCCTGAGGGAAAGAAACTTGGTGGTGCTCCTGCAAACTTCGCATTCCATGCAGGACAGTTTGGACTAAACTCTATCGCTGTGAGTGCTCTTGGCGAAGACAAGCTTGCCGAGGAGACTATCGAGCAGCTTGAAGAGAAGAAGTTGCAGTATTGCATGCCTCGCGTGCCTTATCCAACTGGTACAGTGCAGGTGACACTCGACGACGAGGGCATACCTACCTATGATATAAAGGAGAATGTGGCATGGGACAACATTCCGTTCAACGATGATGTTAAGGCTATTGCCGAGAATGCACGTGCCGTATGTTGGGGCTCGTTGGCTCAGCGCAATGTTGTAAGCCGTGAGTCTATCTATAAGTTCCTCGACGCTACTCCTAAGGACTGTATGAAGATTTTCGACATCAATCTTCGTCAGAACTTCTACACCAAGGAAATTATCTGCGAGAGCATGAAGCGTTGCAACGTTCTCAAGATTAACGATGAGGAGTTGGTTCTCATAGGTCGCATGTTCGGCTATCCTGGCTTGGACATCGAGAACAAGTGCTGGCTCATTCTTGGCAAGTACGACCTCGACATGCTTGTGCTTACTTGTGGAGTTAACGGTAGTTATGTATTCACACCTGGCACAATGTCATTCCAACCAACTCCTAAGGTTGATGTGGCTGATACTGTAGGTGCAGGCGACTCTTTCACTGGCACTTTCTGTGCTTCAATACTTGCTGGTATGTCTGTAGCCGACGCTCATAGACGTGCTGTTCATGTGAGCGCATACGTCTGCACTCAGAATGGAGCAATGCCTGTATTGCCGGAAGAAGTGAAGAATATTTAACTTGGTTTTCGTTTGTACGAAATATATTGAAAAAAAGTAAGGGCAACTGGATGAATCTTATCTCATCATCCAGTTGCCCTTTTTTAGTGTCATGGGCACTACGATTTCTTCTCTCGTACTGTCCTTGAAGCATAACACAAGAAAGGCATGTCCCACATGCTTGGCTGTGTCGGCCTTGGCTCCTGCTATTGTCACGGAGTCGAGACCCTTATGGTCGTCCTTCATCTGCCACACATATTGCTTGGCACTTACTATCAGCTGTTCGCGATAGCTGCCAGGAATACTGTCCGGTCGGTAGAAACCATCCACATAAGCGTCATACTTGCCCTGTATCAGGTAGTCGTAGTATGTCTTTGCGGTTTTTGCTACCAGTTCTTCTGGATTGGGTTCTTCTCCTTTGCCGCATGAGGCAAAGGAGAAGAGCGTTAATGCGAGTACTATATATAATAGGTGGCGCATGTTAGTTTGTTTTTACTTCTGTCGTATAAACACGTTTATCGGACAACCGTGCATCGACCAGTTCTCGCGAATCTTGTTCTCGAGGAATCGGCGATAAGGCTCCTTGATATACTGCGGAAGGTTGGCATAGAACACAAACGAAGGTATCTGTGTGTTGGGCAACTGTGTGCAGTATTTAATCTTGATGTACTTACCCTTGGTTGATGGTGGTGGGTAAGCCTCGATAAGCGGAAGCATCACCTCGTTGAGCTTTGATGTTCCCACGTGAGCCTTGCGGTTGATGTAAACCTGCTTTGCTGTCTCAAGCACCTTGAAGATGCGCTGCTTGGTGAGTGCTGAAGCGAAGATGATGGGGAAGTCAACGAACGGAGCCATGCGTTTGCGGATGGCATTCTCGAAGGTCTTTATCACAGCCTGGTCCTTGTTTTCCACAAGGTCCCACTTGTTCACCACTACCACCAGCGACTTGTTGTTGCGCTGTATGAGCTGGAAGATGTTCATATCCTGAGCCTCAATGCCTCGTGTGGCATCAATCATAAGGATACACACGTCTGAATTCTCGATAGCGCGGATAGAACGCATCACCGAATAGAACTCCAAGTCCTCCGACACCTTGTTCTTGCGACGTATACCGGCTGTGTCTACAAGATAGAAGTCGAATCCAAACTTGTCGAAGCGTGTATAGATAGAGTCGCGTGTTGTACCTGCAATCTCTGTCACGATGTTGCGGTCCTCACCGATAAAGGCATTGATGATAGAACTCTTGCCTGCGTTAGGACGACCCACCACAGCGAAGCGAGGAATACCATCCTCTACCTCTTCCTTGGTGTCAGGCTTCAGTTTCGAGAGCACAAGGTCGAGCAAGTCGCCCGTACCGCTGCCCGTAGCCGATGATATACATTGTGGCTCACCAAGTCCCAGTCCGTAGAACTCAGCAGCATCGTATATCTGGTCGTTGTTGTCGGTCTTGTTAGCCACAAGGATAACAGGGAGCTTTGTGCGGCGAAGGATAGTTGCCACATCCTGGTCCCAGTCTGTCAAGCCTGTCTGCACGTCAACGAGAAAGAGAACAAGGTCGGCCTCTTCTGTTGCTACAATTACCTGCTTGCGGATAGCGTCCTCAAAGATATCGTCGCTCTTCACTACCCATCCGCCAGTATCTACTACCGAGAACTCACGTCCGTTCCACTCGCATTTGCCATACTGGCGGTCGCGTGTTGTGCCCGCAGTATCGCTCACGATAGCCTGACGTGTCTTGGTAAGACGGTTGAACAGTGTCGACTTGCCCACGTTAGGGCGTCCCACTATTGCTACTAAATTTGCCATATTTGAGTTTTGATTTTTGAATTTTGAATTTTGAATTGTTGCCTTTGGCAATTTTGAGTTTTGAGTTTTGAATTTTGAGTTGTTGTCTTTGGCAATTTTGAGTTTTGAGTTTTGAATTTTGAGTTGTTGCCTTTGGCAATTTTGAGTTTTGAGTTTTGAATTTTGAATTGTTGCCTTTGGCAATTTTGAGTTTTGAGTTTTGAGTTCTGAATTGTGAATTCAAAATTCAAAATTGAATAATTCCTAATCGGCATCGCCGATAATTCAAAACTCAAAATTCAAAACTCAAAATTCTACTCCGGGTTATACCCGAAGTTGTCCAACTCTCTTTTCGAGCTTCTCCAGTCTTTGTCCACCTTCACGAAGGTGTGCAGGTATACGCTCTTGCCGAAGAACTTCTCAAGCGACTTGCGTGCCTCTGTCGACATCTTCTTCAGAGCCACACCCTGATGTCCGATGATGATGCCCTTCTGCGAGTCGCGCTCCACATATATTACGGCATGGATGTCGATGTTCTTCTGGCTCTCCTTGAACGACTCCACCTTTACCTCTACCGAGTAAGGAATCTCCTTGTCGTAGTAGAGCAGAATCTTCTCGCGGATAATCTCCGACACGAAGAAGCGGGCAGGCTTGTCTGTCAGCTGGTCCTTGTCGAAGAAAGGCGGTGAGTCGGGCAACAGTTCCTTGATGCGGCGCATAAGCATGTCCACACCAAACTTGTTCTTTGCCGAGATAGGAAGAATCTCTGCGTTGGGCAGCAGCGTATGCCACTTCTCCACAGTGTCGCCAAGAGTCTTCTGGTCGCTTTGGTCAATCTTGTTGATGAGCAGAAGCACGGGTATTGTCATCTTCTTCACCTTGTCGAGGAAGTCCATGTTCTTCTCCGGGTTCTCCACTACGTCGGTCACGTATAGCAATACGTCGGCATCCTGCAAAGCCGACTCCGAGAAGGCGAGCATCGACTCCTGCAACTTATAGTTAGGCTTAAGCACGCCCGGAGTGTCGGAGAAAACAATCTGTGCCTCGTCCTCATTCACAATACCCATGATGCGGTGGCGCGTCGTCTGTGCCTTGAATGTGGCAATGCTAATACGCTCGCCGACAAGCTGGTTCATCAGTGTCGACTTGCCCACATTAGGATTGCCCACTATGTTTACAAATCCTGCTTTGTGCATATTTTCTGAAAGAATTACGCCGTGAGGAGGAATCTAAAAAAGGATTTCACAACCTCCCACGACTTGTTGTTATAGTACTATTATGCAAAGATACTGCTTTTTTCAGAAAAATGTTTTAATCTGAGCCGTATTTACACGTATTTTAACGCTTTATGCAAGCTCCCTTAGCTTTGCTTCATGTCTTTGTCAACCATAGCTGCCACACACGAGTCCGACCACACATTCTCGGCTGTCTCTATCATGTCCAGCACGGTGAACACGGGCAGTATGATACCCATAATAGTCACTGGAGCTCCTATTCCCGACATAAGCGAGAGCGTGAGGAAGTAGCAACCCATAGGCACTCCTGCGTTGCCTATTGCGGCAAGCACCGATATGAAGAGCCACATTATCATTGTGCCCCATGTCAGTTCCACGCCTCCGTTCTGCATCACGAACAGCGATGTCACGAAGATGAATGCAGCGCATCCGTTCATATTGATGGTGGTGCAGATAGGCAGCACAAAGCGCGACACACGGCTGCTCACCCCAAGATGTTCCTCAGATGTCTGTATGGTCACGGGCAGTGTGGCTGCCGAACTCTTGGTGAAGAGTGCCATAAGCACCGCTGGCATCATGCCGCGCATCACCTTTATGGGGTTTATGCCGCGCGACATAAGAAACAATGGCAGCACCACAAAGAATTGCAACACGTTGCCTCCCAATATCACAGCCACATACTTGCCTATCGACTGCATCACCATTCCTGCCGATACCTCTGCCGACAATTGTGCCGCAAATGCAAGTATGCCGAGCGGAAGGGCATGTATCAGCCAGTGGATGAGCGTGGATACAAGGTTTTGCAGTCCCGTGAGTCCGTTCATCAGTGTTCGCTTGCCGTCGTTCTCGGGCATACGTGCCAAGGCAATGCCTACTGCCACGGCTATAAGCAGAATGGAGAGAATATTACCCTCCATAAACGGTTGCACGATATTGGCAGGCACGATGCCCATAACATACTCGCTGTAGGATGCAGCTCCCTCTATCTCGCTTGGCACATTGGCTGTCAGACTGCTGCCTTTAATCATCTCCATAGGCAGATTGTCGGGCTGAATAATCTTGTAGAGCATCATACCCACTGCAGCTGCAGCAATGGTTGTGAGCAGAGTATAGTTTATGGTGCGTCGGAATATTCTTCCCGTGTCCTTTTGTGTGCCAAAGGTGGCAAGCGTCATCGTCACGGCAAGTGCAATGGTAGGCACAGCAATGAATTGGAACAGTCGGGTGTAGACTGTAGCTATAAAGTTGGCTGATGTGTTTATCCAGTCAATGCCGAGCACTCCAAGCACGGCTCCTATTACTAATGCTCCGAGCCACAGCCAGAAGTTCTGCCCCTCAGCACAAGAGTGGCACTTTATCTCCGTCTTCTCAATGTTTTCTGTATTATTATCCATGTTTTCTGTATTATTGATAAAATGTCATTTATAAAATAAAAAATCAGCTTATTGGGCTTTCGTCTGCAAAATTACGAAACAAATGTCAATTATGCAATAACAACAATGATTAAACAACAGAAAAGCATTGCTGTTGGATGCGAGCATAGTTGTTGGTTTACTTTCTGTTTTTTCTATCTTTCTATATATTATATGAAGCTTTTTATGTAATTTTGTTCCAAATTTACTTTAGAAAAAAGATTTAATGATGAAAATTATGAAGATTAAGAGTATGGTTGTGCTTTTGGCATTGGGTCTGTCTGCTTGTTCAGGTGGCAAGTATGCCGGAGTGCCTAAGGAGTATCATGAATTGCTGAACCATGCTATGGTTACAGCCGGTGATAATGCTAAGGAGTTGCAAAAGGCGTTGAAGGATGCTCCTGCCGACCAGAAGGAGGGTGTGGCTTTCCTTATTTCCTACATGCCCGAAAGGGATGCCAAGGCTTTGACTGCCGACTTCTTGTTGGAGAATGTGTCGTATGCCTATAAGGCGAGAGCTGAATTCCCATGGGCTAAAGATGTGCCCAAGGATATTTTCTTGAACGACGTGGTGGCTTATGTCAACTTGAACGAGAACCGCGAAAATTGGCGTAAGGACTTCTACAATCGTTTCAAGAAATATGTGGTTTCTTGTAAGACGATGCGTGAGGCTATTGATTCTGTAAACAAGAATGTGCGCGACGAACTGATGGTTGATTATAATACGAAGCGTGAGAAACCCGACCAGGCACCTTATGAGTCCATGCGTCAGCACATGGCTTCTTGCTCGGGTCTGTCCATCTTGCTTACTGATGCTTTCCGTGCTGTAGGCATTCCTTCGCGTGTGGCTGGCACTCCTGCTTGGTATGACGACCGTGGCAACCACAACTGGAATGAGGTGTGGATTGACGGCAAATGGCGCTTTACTGAGTATTATCCTTCAGAAGACTTGGATAAGTCGTGGTTCCTTACTGATGCTGGCAAGGCCATCAAGGAGGACTTGCGCAAGGCCATATATGCCGCTTCCTTCAAGCCAACTGGCTCTTACTTCCCCTTAGTATGGGATATGGACCTCCGCTATGTTCATGCCGAGAACGTAACCGACCGCTACACCAGCTTATATAGAGCTCAACTGTCGGCTGTTCCCGATGACGAAAAACACGTTGCCTTAAGAGTAATGGTGTTTAAGGACAAGGATCATGCAGAAGATTCTGGCGACCGTGTGGCTACCAACTTGGATGTGTTCAAGGGTGAAGAAAAGCTTTTCGGCGGTCGCAGCACTGGTGCCACTCAGGATATGAACGATGTCCTCACCTTCAAAGTGGAAAAGAACCAGTCGTATACCGTTAAATATATGAATGGTAACGGCGTGTTGGAGACACAGAATGTGGAAGTGGGTGATAAGACTACGACGTTGAAATTGTATATGAAGTAAAGCCCTCTTGCTAAATGTTGCTTCGGCTGCTATTTCTATTGAATGATATAGAAATAGCAGCCGTTGGTCGTATTCTACGGTATTTTGTGAGATTTACCTTAGGTTATCACCTTATTATATATTGTGTAAAATGATTATCTAAAAAAAACATGGATGGATGTAATATTTTCTAATATTTGTTCTTTGTTTTAAGAGAAAATATGTAATTTTGCACTTAGACTATCATATCTCAATTAATATGTTAGTGCAAGAATAACTTTTGCATTGGTATATAATGAGATAGCTCACGCCGTGCAGAGTGTGGTGAAGTCGCAAGACATATCTATACAAAGCGGGCTTGGGTGGGAAGATAGTCTAAGACATATTGAAGGCGTTTACTCAACGCTAAGTTTGAGACACATCGAATCTAGCAAATTCAACAA
>OCLF01000259.1_pt1 | contig 16495 bp, 11 predicted proteins | sample 1502881 | NCBI WGS metagenome assembly OCLF01 (sample SAMN03418267, study PRJEB22391) | human gut metagenome | biome: human-gut; feature: organic feature; material: feces | host: Homo sapiens | place: Tanzania | collected 2013-01
CAGCAACATGGCCTGAGAATCTGTATGACGAATATGAGCCGGGCGACATCCGACGCGATGAGACGATACTCGTTCCGACCGACGATCAGATTGAGACTCCTGCACAGGAGATCTACTGCGGCGACCGTATGCTCAACAAGAAGTACGCTATGTACACCGACGGCACAACCGGTGGCATCTACAAACTGGCTCACGCCACACGCTCGCCGAAGAACAACATACAGATTCGCTACGCCGATGTGCTGCTGATGTATGCCGAGGCATGCTGCGAGACGGGTGACCTGCCAAGCGCAAAGGCTGCACTTAAAGAGGTGCGCGACCGTGTTGGACTGCCACAGTTCCCCTACACCGCAACGATACAGGGTAGGAGGGTGACCTTCACCGACAACCAAGCAGACCTCCGCACGGCGATTCGCCATGAGCGCCGAGTAGAGCTCGCGATGGAGGGACACCGTTGGTTTGACCTCACACGTTGGGGCATAGCTAAGGAAACGATGGACAACTACATGAGTGGTGAGACAGAAGAGGCTCGCTCGCTTTACGGCACATTCCAGAAAGGCAAGCATGAGTTGTTCCCGATTCCCTCTAAGGAGATTGAACTTAGCGGCATTGAACAGAACCCTAACTGGTAACATAGCTTTTTAGATGGTTTATTCGTGGGTGGCAGAGACGTAGGCTCTAAAGCCCATGAATAAGACTTCCAAAAGCCGGTACATCCACATCGCCGCGCCATAGCTTGAAAAAGACACGGTCGCGGACATGACTTTCCAATGTCAACAAAAACTTTTCTATATTTCAAATTCGACTAATAATCAATTTATTAAAAACTAAAAAGCATGAAAAAATTTACTCTTTTCGCTGCTTCTTGCCTCATGGCACTCGCAGCATCGGCACAGACTGGTTACATCACACCGGCTTTGAACGGCGATTTTGAGCCTGCATTCGACTTCAACGGTACAACAAACTACGTCATTCTCTATGCTTCTGACGATGAGGTAGACGCACTGGGTGAAAGCAAAATCTTGAAGAACGAGAGCCCAACCGACCTTGACGGCGCTCGTCCTCTCTATGTTTGGAACGGATATGACGGTGGTGCAGCTGAAGGTTTCAATTCTTTCAACGGCACTGGCGGATACATGAGCTTCGTAGTAAACAAAGGTGGATGGTCAGGACTCGGCCACTGTGGTGTTGTAGACGCTGCCAAAGAGCTTGATGGCTTCGATTTCAGCATGTTGAAGAACGGCAATTGGTATTTCCACATGGCAATGAAAGACGCTGGCTCTATACAGGCAACACACAACATTGCCGTTGGTCCGGAAGCTACAGCACATTTTGCTGTCGGTCCTACACAGACCGATCCTGCTTATGAGCTGATTGGCGACTTCACACGTAGCGGTGACTGGTACAACATCGATATTCCCCTTGTAGACCTTGTAGATCTTGGCTTCGACCTCAGCAAGTGTACTGCTAACCTCGCAGGCAACGTGTTTACCGTACTCAGCGGCGGTGTTGAAGGCACACAGCTCAACTACGATGCAGTGTTCTTCTATCAGAAGACAGCCGAGATTGCTGCTGGTATCGACAACGTAAAGAATGAAGCTGCTGCTGCCAAGACAGCCATCTATACTGCTGATGGCGTGCAGGTAAGCAACATGAACAAGAGCGGTCTCTACATCGTTAAGACTGCCGACGGCGTGAAGAAGGTGCTCAAGAAGTAACCTCTTAACGACATTTGCGCGAAAACGGCATCGCCGTCAATCATGGATGGCACAGCTGTCGTCTACGGGTTATGTAGCCATCTTTCCCAGATGACACAGTAATCAACAATTGATGGTGAAGCCGTGGTTTTATCGCACAGCATTGAACAAATAAACTTTTCTTACTGATTTGGGTTTCGCAAGGCTGCGAAACGCTCGCTCTTCGACATGGTGGCAGCTTGCGAAACCCTTTTCTTTGAATCTCCCTTAAACGACAACGAGAATAAAATGACAAAGAACATGTTGGTGGTAATCGCCACCTTTACCCTTGCATTTACAGCCGCTACGGTTGACGCACAGCCCAAGCAGCGCAGCGAGAAGCGTGGCGTTGCAGAAGACCAGTTTGGCTATGCAGAAGAGATAAAAGCTCTCTCGCCAGGCATTTGCTGGACATACAACTGGGGAGTAGCACCAAGTGCTAACGTCAAGAGTCTGCTTGGTAGCGAAGAGGGCAAGGAGATGGAGTACATTCCGATGGCTTGGAACACCGGCGCCGACGTGGAAAAGCTGAAACAATACTACCGCGACCATCCTGGTTGCAAATATCTGCTCGGCTATAATGAGCCTAATCTCGCAGACCAGTCAGACATTACACCGCAGCAGGCAGCAGATGCGTGGCCTGCACTCGAAGCCATTGCTGACGAGTTCAATCTTAAATTGGTCTCGCCAGCAATGAGTTACACCGGCTCTGCCATCAACGATGGCAAAATCTGGCAGCCCTTCGACTGGTTGGATGAGTTTATAAAGCTCTACAAACAGCAGAACAGTCGCGAACCGAAGATGGACGTCATAGCCATACATACTTACATGAACAGCACCGCTCCGACGCTCGACTTCGTCAACCAATGGGTAGATCGATATGGCAAGAAAATATGGGTGACAGAGTTTGCGGCAGGTGAAAACAACCCCGACTCGCTGACTCAGGTACGTGAGATGATAAAGAAGGTGCAGGGATTGGAACTTAATCCTAACGTCGAACGCTACGCTTGGTTTAAGGGAACGTCTGGCTCGCGGTGGATAGACAAGAGTCCTTACTGGCGATTGCTTATCAAACCGAACCTCCGCACCCACCTTCCCGCCGCAGGAACAATGACTGGTCAGGGCGTGGTCTACACCTATATGTCTACGTTTGACAAGACTTACTACTACAGACCAGGTGAGACGGTCATGGCAAAAGACTACATCAACAGCAACGGCATAGGCTTGGAGGTGAGCACTGACAACCAAACGGGAGCTATAAACACCCACCTCGCAGTGGAGTTTGGTAACTCCAATGCCGCTGAATACCTCATCGACGTGCCGACAGACGATGTCTATCAGTTCACGTTCCGCTACAGCGACCGTGCCTCGGCAGCCCGTCAGCAGGTGTTGAAATTGTCGGTTGACAATGCGGAAGTAGGTTCTGCTACACTGCCATCCACTGCCGCCTACCGCAATCCAGCCGACGTTTACGCCACCACTACGTGTCAGGTGTCACTGCCAGCAGGTCGTCACACGTTGAAATTCGCTGGCACAGTGCCCATCAACCATGCTCGTGTGACATGGTTCAGCTTCGTCTCGACGACAGCAATCAGCGACATCAACGCCTCCACCGACGACGCTCTCGTGAGCAAACGCTACTTCACGCCACAGGGAGAGGAAGTCGCTGCCATGCACAAAGGCATGTACATAGAGACTTGCACCTACGCCAGCGGCAAGAAAACCAGCCGCAAACTGACGGTGAAGTAATAACAAAGCTCGCCTCTATATAATATAAAGGTGTCACCATAATATAATAAGGTGTCTGCAGAACGGCACAAACCAAAACACGAACAAAACCAAATAACAAATACATTATAATTCAAAACCAACCGCATGAGAACTTTAAATTTATTGACAGCTGTCGCTTTGGCATTGCCCTTAGGCGTGTCGGCGCAGACCACTACGCCCCCGTCAGGCTATGAGCTGAGATGGAGCGACGAGTTTAACGGCACAAGTCTCAACACGACTCTGTGGAATATTGAAGAGAACGGCAACGGCGGCGGCAATCAAGAGTTGCAGTACTATCGCAAAGAGAATGTCGCTGTACACGATGGTAACCTCGTGTTGACAGCTCGTCGTGAGAACTACAACAACAAGCAGTTCACCTCTGGACGCGTCAACACACGCGACAAGGCTTATTTCAAGCACGGCATCATACAGGCACGCATTAAGTTCCCGAAGACCGCCAATGGCGTATGGCCCGCATATTGGATGATGGGCAACGACTACGGTAAGGTGGGATGGCCCAAATGTGGTGAGATAGACATCGTGGAAACTGGCAACGCTGACGGCATAAAGAATGGCACACAGACACGCCACTTCGGCAGCACGCTGCACTGGGGAACAGGCGCTGGCGCTGCCCATAAGCAGTATGGCACCAGCTATCTCGCTCCCGAGACCAATCCTCTACAGAACGACGACTACCACATCATCACCATGGAGTGGAACGGTAACTTCATGCAGATGTTCTACGACCTTGAAGATTTCAGCGTCAGCGCAAAGAGCAAGGCACGCTTCTACTCTGTGTCCATACCCTCAAGCACCAACACCAGCGACATAGGCTACTACTTCCAGAAGCCTTTCTTCTTCATCTTCAACCTGGCAGTAGGTGGCAATTACACGGGCATATACAACGCAGGAGGCATCACAGCCATGCCCAACGCTGGCGATGAGGCTAAGATGTACGTCGACTGGGTGCGCGTTTACCAAGACGCCAACGACGCCGACGCCAAGTACTTCACCCCCGACGGCAACAACATCACTACCAACCCCAGCACTCCCGACACCCCTGAGGCACCCGACACCAAGACCGAGTACGGCTACTGGGGTAGCAAAGCGCTCGACGCCGACGGCAACAGCACGTTCGACTTCACCAACTCTTACGACGCCGTGCTTATCGGTACCAGCTTTGGTGTGACCAACGGCTTCTCTGGAAAGACCACTGCCGACTACAACGTTGACGACGTAAAGCACTTCCTCTACATCTGGGAGAACACCTACAATGCACAGTCGTCGACTGGCGTCAACTCTTTCGGCTTCAACGAAAGTTACAACCACTACACCGTGGGTAGCGTTGGCTGGTCGGGTTTGGGCTACGCTTCCAACAAATCAGGTGGCAAAGACCTGTCCATGATTGACGACGACTATGTGTTTCATATCGGCTTTCGCGGCACATCAACCGACGGACATGTCAGCCACAAAGTTATCGTAGGTAACGCCTCATTCACCGTAGGCAACACCAGTATAGAAGGCTCGCCCATCATCGGCGACTTCAAACGTGACGGCTCATGGACCTATTTCGATGTGCCCGTGACAGTGCTGAAGAGTCTTGCAGGTGGCGAACTCTTCGACAACGCCGCCAACTACGAAGGCAATGTGGTAGCAATACTCAGTGGAGGCTCGCAGGGAGCCGACCTGGAGTTTGACAATGTGTTCTTCTACAAGAACCCCAACGTGAAGAAGGGCGTGCCCACTGAAGACAACACCACTAAGATAGGCCAATATGCCACAAAGGCCCTGGAGGGCGGACAGAGCACCTTCGACTTTACCAATGTGAGCAAGGCCGTACTAATAGGTACCAGCAGCGGCGTGACCGATGCCTTGACTGATGTTACCGTTAAGAACTATAACGTTGACGAGAAGACCAACTTCTTCTGGATATGGGACGGTGGCGACTATACTGGTCTGCCCTCAAACGGCAAGAACTCGTTTGGATGGGACGAGAGCTCTACACGCCTGCAGGTTACAGGCAACAGCACATGGTGTGGCGCAGGATATGCTTCACAGGGCACTGGCAAAGACCTCTCCATGATAGACGACACCTGGTATCTGCACTTTGCTATGCGTGGCAGCGACGTGCTCACCCACCCGTCACAGACCGTGACCGTTGGCAACGCTGTGTTCGTTATCGGCAACACCACATCGGGCGCACCGATACTCGGCGACTACTGCCGCGACGGAGAGTGGTACAACTTTGACATACCTGTTGCCAAGCTGCAACAGCTGGCAGGTGGCACCTTGTTTAACGACGCTTCCAACTTCATGGACAATGTGTTCGCAGTAGCAACCACCCATAGCAAGGGCGCAGAGGTGAACTTTGACCAGGTATTCTTCTACAGCAAAAAAGATGGCGGCGAAACACCCGATATGCCTACCTACGTTACAGCAGCCCTTGATAATGAGGGCAAAAGCACCTTCGACATTGAAAACACTGGCAACTATGTGCTCATTGGTACAACAGGAGGCGTAACTACCACACTGGCCAAAAAGGTGAAAGCCGACTATAACGTTGACGACGTAAACAGCGCTCTCTATATTTGGGAAGGCACCATGACAGCCAGCAACGAAAGCGGCGTCAACTCGTTCGGTTACGACGAAGGCGGCTATCCCGTCTACACCGTAGGCACCGTGGGCTGGTCAGGATTGGGTTACGCATCAAAGGCTAAAGGCAAGGATATGTCTATGCTCGACGACACCTACTATCTGCACCTGGGCATGAAGGCCACCAACAATGCCTCTTACCTTATTGCTGTGGGCAACGCAAAATTTGCTATTGGCGCTTCGGCCTTCGTTGATGGCAGCACAAGCTACGCTCCCCTTTGCGACTTCCCTCGCGACGGCAAGTGGTACAACCTCGACATACCTTACAGTGAGATTGCTTCGCGCGCCACAACGGTGTTCGACAATCCTGAAGATGTTACTGGCAATGTGCTCTACTTCCTTGCTGGCGGAACAACAGGCACCAAGCTCACCTTCGACCAGATTTTCTTCTACAACGACGGTAGCGTGCCCTCAGGCATCGACGCTGTAAAGCAGAACAATGCCACCACTGGCAACAACCGCACCTACACCCTCAGCGGTGTTGAGGTAAAGGGCGACAACTTGCCCAAAGGCATCTACATTCGCAACGGAAAGAAATTTATCGTAAGATAAACGTAATAACAAATCAGATAACATGTATGTTCGTTCCTCTCAACAGTGAAGACGAACATACATGTTTACAAGCTATTAAGGAGTTTCCTTATAAAACCTTATAAAACCTATTTGCTATACGCATTACCTTTACACCACAAACACGAAAAAATAATTACCTAATAATATTTTAAACAACAATTACTAATTAAAACCAATAAACGTATGAAACAAAAATTATTAACTTTATTCGTATTGCTTGTCTCTGCTATGACAGCCTTCGCTGATGCGACGGGTAGTGGAGAAACAGCTCCTGCAGGAGGAAGTGTTAACGGAGTGAAATATACCTACTCGTTCACAGAAAGCGGGGGAAATGTAACGTTCACAGTAATTCCTGATGGTTCTAAAGCAGTTGGTTTTACCAACAATACTTATTTATGGGACTTAAATTATATTGGCGACTATGAAACCAAAGGAAACACCAAAACTTGGAAAAACATTAAAGCAGGAACGGTTATTAGAGTTCAATGCAAATGGGAAGTAATGAACGGAGCATGTTTGTCTGAAGAAATATCATACACCGTAGAAGGTACTGAAGCAGCCCCTGACACAGAGGCCCCTGTAATGGTGAAAGCCGAAGCCACTACTATTCATGACACCAAGGCCACACTGACGCTGAACGCCAACGACAACAGCGACGGAGCCTTGACCTATACAGTTACCATTGGCGAGAATAGCTATACTGGTAAAGGCAATGCTGGTAAAGATGTAACGATTGACATCACAGGACTTACCGCTGAAACAAAATACGATTTCTCTGTAACCGCTACCGATGAAGCCAATAACGTATCTGAGGCCAAGACAGGTTCTTTCACAACAACCACTGCTTTTACCTTGACCGCTCCCACCGCTCCTACAGTTGATGCCAGCAAGGTTATTTCTGTATTGTCTGCAGCCTACACTCCTGCCACCACTTGGAATTTCGGCGGTTGGGGCCAAAGCACGGTTTCTGAAAATATCGACGTTGATGGCACACCCATCATCCACCTGTCTAAGTTCGACTACATTGGTCTTGATGGTTTCAGCAATCAGCTTGATTTATCAGACATGACCCACATGCACATTGACGTACTGCCCGTTACAATGGAAGGAAGCCTTGGCGTAACTCCTATTTTGGCATCAGGTTCTGTAATAGAAAACTCAACAAAGGAGATCGGAAGAGCACACGTCTGACGGTGGGCGATAAAACCACTGTAAAGTTGGGCCAGTGGAACGCTATCGATATGCCGTTATCCGACTTCGGCCTTGACTTTATCAACAACAAGGTATTCCAAATAAAGTTTGACAAGGGCAACAATGCTACCGATGAACTTTACATTGCCAACATCTACTTCTATAAAAAATCGGCCGATGAAATAGACGTTACTATCAATGGTAACGTTGCTAAAGTGACAGGCCCCATCACCACTGCCAATGTTAAGGAAATCAATAATAAAGATGTTATGAACATCGATTTAACAGGAGTGAAAAGTATCGAAAATGGTGTTAAAATTCAGCCCTTGCGTAAAAATGCCATCATCGTAATATCAGGCACATACAAAGAAGAGAAGATTAACGAAGAGACAGTTTGTACCACCCCAGCTGATAGCAAATTTGATGCTATCAAGGATATGAAAAACGTTGTTGTATTAGCAGCAGACGGTTGCTATCATCCTCTCAAACAACTTGAATTTGTTGATATTCCTGGTGAACCTTTGTGGACGGGTGGTCTAAAAGATATCATCAGCACAGGTAACACAGGTTGGAAGGTAACCCGCACCATTCCGGCTCACACTCATGCTACAGTATGTGTTACAAATTCGATTGTAAATATTCCTGCCAACCTAAGTGCATGGGAGGCTGTTGATTATGATGAAACAACAGGCATCAAGTTTAACAAAGCAAACGTTATTGGAGGCAACTACCCGTATGTGGTTCGTAACGCGACAGACGAAGATACGGATTTGAGTTTTACTGGAACTAACAACCTCAACTTCAAGACAATTATGGACACTGAAGCTAATAAGCATAAAGTTGGTTCTACTAATATTTATTTCCGTGGCAACTGGAAAGAGGCACTCGAAACCAACGGCACACAGTGGATTATCAAAAACGAAGGTATTAATGCTTCTATCGTAAAGGCCGCTGGCGTTAAGATTTCGCCGTTCCGTGCCTACTTCACAGGCATACCTGAGGGCGCTTCTGCCAAACTCAACTTCATCGATGGTGAGGCTACAGGCATCAACGGCGTCAACGCTGAGGCTGCTGCCGACGGCGCCATCTACAACCTCGCTGGTCAGAAGGTGAGCGCTGCCTACAAGGGCATTGTCATCAAGAACGGCAAGAAGTATCTTGTAAAATAAACACACATTGTTTAACCTACTAATAAACAAACGATATGGAAAAGAAACAATATATTGCCCCCGAGATAAGCGTTACGGTTATTGAAAGCATGGCTATCATGGCTGGCTCGCTCAATGCTGCAGACCCGACTGGTACTGGTAACCTAACTATCGGCACTGGAACCGAGACAAGTGGCTGGGCCTCTTCAAAACACTACGACGTATGGGCTGACGACGAGGAGTAAATCTCTCTTGTGCCAATTGTCGGCAACAGCCGACGCAAGCCGTGAGGGCTTCTGACAAATATGCGGTAAGACACGAAGAAAGCAAAACGCGCGTTTTCGTGACATGTCATTTTGTCAATTGGCACCTATTGCGAGTCCATGACCTGTGCATGTGGTGCAGACGGAGGGGCGGTGGCGCACTGAAGCGCCTTTCTCTCCACGCTCATGTGCTGGTCTGGAGATAATTCACTATACTTGGAAATCGCGTTGCGGAGCAATCTGCAATGCGATTTTTTTTGTGGTATGCGACTATCGTATGTGTCTATGCGACTAGTCTCATAAGCCATTGCGACTAGTCGCGTTTGCTCTTACGACTAATCGTATGAGCCAACGAGGTTAGTCGCATTTTTTTATGTGATTATTCAAAAAAATATGCGCTGCTTGCAACAAATCTTCGTTAATCAACGTCTAAACAAATAGAGACCGATAAAAACAATTGGTCTACATCTTTTAAAAACAATTTATATGCATAACAATCAATACAATACGACTATGAAGCGATTTTTCTCTATTATGATGGCGGTAGCGATGATGCTCGGCTTTGCCGCATGTAATTCAAGTAATGCCAAGGAGGGTGCAGATAGTAAGAATGACAATTCTTTAACTTATGATGGTCGCAAGGTTACCAAGCAGCTGAAGAGTCTGCCTTATTTCAATAAGGTTGTGCTTGACGGTGCACTCGATGTTGAATTCTCGCAGGCTTCACGTGGAGGGGTTGCTATCAAAGGACGCAAGAGCATCGTGGATAATGTAAAGGTAAAGGTGAAAAACCAAACCTTGTATCTCTCGTTAGACGAGAAAGACTGGTTTCGCGTAGACCACTCAGAGAAGGCTGATATCTATGTATCTTCGCCTGACTTGATTTCTGTTGTCATGCGTGGAGCTGGCGACTTTGAAGCCAAGAATCTCCTTGATACCGATACTTTAAACGTAGAGCTTAATGGGGCAGGCAACATTGATTTTGATAGAATTGTGTGTGATGAGGCTTACCTTGTTGTAAAAGGTGCTGGCAACTTGGAAGTTGATAAGCTGACAGCCAATCGTACTAAGATTGCTATGCTTGGTGTAGGCAATGCCGATGTTGAATTTAAGAATGCAGGACACGTAGACTGTCTGCTGAGCGGAGTAGGCAATATAGACCTCGAAGGAACTGTTAAATCGTTGAGTAAGAATGTAAGAGGAACAGGCAATATAGATACTACCGAACTGATGGTTCATGGCAGTAGGAAGTAAGGTTTAGAAAACTAAAAAACTTATAAAAAGTTTTCTTAATCCGTGAAATATTACTACCTTTGCAGGCGTAATTCAAGACTATATAGATAATGAAATATGCCATTATAGCAGCAGGCGAAGGTTCACGACTTGCGTCTGAAGGTATCGCAGCACCAAAACCACTTGTCAAGGTGCATGGCGAATGTCTGATAGATCGACTTGTAAGAGTATTTGCAAGCAATGCAGCTGATGAGATCTTTGTGATATGCAATGAGCAGGCTACTGCCGTAGCTCAGCATCTGACTCAACTTGAGACAGAGGGCTACGAGGGAAAGAAGCTTCCGCTCCGACATATCGTGAAGTCTACACCAAGTTCTATGCATAGCTTTTATGAATTAAGTCGACTGGTAGGAGAGGGCCCTGTGGTGCTCACTACCGTCGACACTATTTTTCGTGAGCAGGAGTTTTCTGCCTATGTAGAAAACTTTGAAAAAGCTTTGGCTCAGGGTTACGACTGCATGATGGGCGTAACCGATTATATCGACGACGAGAAACCTTTGTATGTAGCTACCGATGCTGCTGATGATATTACCGGCTTCTACGATAAGTACGAAGACGGCATTCGTTATATCTCAGGCGGTATATATGGTCTTACTGCCCCTTGCATTCGCATACTCGAAGAGTGTATGCAGAATGGGGTTAGCCGTATGCGCAACTTCCAGCGTGCCTTGGTGGCAGGTGGATTGAAGCTAAAGGCTTATCCTTTCAGCAAGGTGTTGGATGTGGATCATGCTACGGATGTAGAAAAGGCAGAACAGTTTCTTGAGTCGGGAAAGTGATGAAGGTATTGGCTGTGACGCGTGATGTGGTGTTTTCGCCCAATAGCGTTGATAAGGATAGAGCCATACTGCTGGCTGCAGCAAATTGTTTGAGTAGCGATGTTGTGGTGGTCGACGAGAATAATATCCCCGACGATGTTGCCGACTTCGATATTTGTCTAAGTATGGCACGCCAAACCGTCAATCTCGACAAATTGGCTTTGCTTGCTACACAGGGGCTTAAAGTAATTAACAATCCGCTAAGCATAAAGGCTTGCACGCGCTCAATAATAGAAACCGTGATGCATGGCATCAACACTCCGTTGGCTCCTGCCGTAGGCGATGATGGCTATTGGATTAAGCGTGGCGACATGGCTGCACAAACGAAAGGTGAAGTGCGCTATTGCAAGAACGACGAAGAATTGCAGCAAGCCAAGGCTGACTTCAAGGCTATGGGCATTGACGACTATGTGGTTTCGGCTCATGTAGTAGGCGACTTGGTGAAATGGTATGCTGTGGATGGCGGATTCTTCAGATATTATTATCCTTCAGACGATGGCAACACCAAGTTTGGCGACGAGACTATCAACGGCAAAGCCAACCATTATGCCTTTGATGCGGAAGCCTTGAGACAGGAAGTGGAAAAGGTGGCTCAAACCATCGGAATAACCGCTTATGGTGGTGATGCTATAGTTAGAGCCGATGGCACATTCTGCATCATCGACTTCAACGACTGGCCAAGTTTCTCAAGATGTCGCGAAGATGCGGCTAAGGCAATAGCCGAGGCAGCAAAGCGAATAATATAATAAGGTAAAGCAAAAAAACTATATTTTGCATTTACTATAATATAGATAAAGATTTATAATAGGTTGTTATGGAAACTAATAAAGAGAAAAAATCATTTTCAGAATTGCTGCAGGCTTCATTCAAGTCAAACGATACAGAAGAGTGGCTCGACGTACATTTCACACGTCCTATAGGTCTGGTGTTTGCATTGCTATGGAATAGCATGAACATCCACCCTAACGTGATTACAATATTATCGATATTCCTCGGAATAGGCTCGGGCTATATGTTCATGTTTGAAGACATGATGCACAATATCCTTGGTGTGGTGTTGCTGATGTTTGCTAACTTCTGCGACTCTACCGACGGTCAGATGGCACGACTCACAGGCAAGAAAACCTTGATAGGTCGTATGCTTGATGGATTCTCGGGCGACGTATGGTTCTTCTGCATCTATGCCGCTTTCGCCTATAGACTGATGGATGATAATATTCCATTTACCGACATAGAGTGGGGATGGTGGTCATGGGTGTTGGCAGTTGTGGCTGGCGTTTTGTTCCATTCTCCTCAAAGTTCGCTTAGCGACTATTATCGTCAGATTCACCTCTTCTTCCTTAAAGGCAAGAATGGTAGCGAGCTTGACAACTATGCTTCGCAGCGTGCTATCTATGAGGGATTGGCAAAGAAAGATGTTCTTGGTCGTGCATTCTACTTCAACTATGCCAATTACTGCAAGAGCCAGGAGAAACGCACTCCTGAGTTCCAACGCTTGATGGCTGAGATGAAGAAGAAATATAATGGTGCTGAGGCTTTGCCAGAAGATGTGAAACAAGAGTTCTTGGCTCAGAGCCGTCCGCTCATGCCATTCACAAATATCCTTACCTTCAACACCCGCGCTATCTGCGTTTATATCTCGGCACTTATTGGTCTGCCATGGATATACATGGTGTTCGAGATTACCGTGATGCAGGCTATGTATGTTTACATGCATCGCAAGCACGAGGCTCTTTGCAAGGAGACATACAATAAGATAAAGTAAACTTAACTATACACATTATTATATATATAATATAACGATGATAAAAGGCTATCTATTCGATTTTGGCGGTACACTCGATACTGCAGGCTGTCATTGGGGACAGATGTTGTGGCACGCATACCAGCGTCAGCAGGTGCCTGTTACTGAAGAACAGTTTCGCGAGGCTTACGTTCATGGCGAGCGTACCCTTGGTCGTACACCAATAATACAGATCGATTATACTTTTCATAAAACTCTTGATGTGAAGATTCGCATCGAAATGGAGCATCTGTGTACTTCTGGAGCATGGGATGCCGATGAGACTGAGTTTAAGGAGAAGCATAATGCTGTGCTCGAAGATGTTTATCAGAAGGTGGTTGAGATTACTGCTCATAGCGCAGAAGTACTTGCTAAGCTTGCAGAGAACTATCCTATGGTATTGGTGAGCAACTTCTATGGCAACATCTCGCAGGTGTTGGAAGAATTCCATCTTGATGGCTTCTTCAAGAGCATTGTAGAGTCGGCAGTAGTAGGAATACGCAAACCCGACCATCGCATCTATCTACTTGGAGTAGAAGCTTTGGGCTTGAAGCCAGAAGAATGTATGGTTGTTGGCGACAGCTTCTATAAAGATATAGAACCAGCAAAGAAGGCTGGATGCCACGCAGCATGGTTTAAGGGCGAAGGATGGACGGAGCAGGAGTATGACGAGACTATCCCTGACTTGGTGATAACAGATTTGGCTCAGCTATTGGCTTAATTCTGATTTCTCATCATCTCTCATCCTCATACATTATATTATTACACCCCTCTCTCTACACCCCATTATTACACCCCAATAAATATAACTCCCCTTTATAAAAAAGTTCTTTCAATAGGTAAATATGATAAGAAAGATATTTGTTTTCTTACTCTTTATGATGGCTCTCAATGCCAATGCGCAGAAGATACATGGCGTTATCGTAGATGCCGAGAATGGCGACACGCTGCTTTATCCGAGTGCTTCGTATAAAGGTCACCATGTGGCTGTGAGCGGTAATGCTATGGGAGAGTATACCATCGAACGACATAATGGTTGGCAACTAACGTTTAGTGCCGTTGGATATAAGTCGAAAACTATTAACGTTACCTCGGCTACTCCTGTAAAGCTCGACGTGAAGTTGAAGCCTGATACTAAGCAACTTAAAGAAGTTGTGGTGAAATCTAAGCGCGGTAAGTATAGTCGTAAGGATAACCCTGCGGTAGAATTGATGCGTAGGGTGATAGCTGCCAAGAAGAAGACCGACTTGCAGAACCACGACTATCTGCAATATAATAAATATCAGAAGATAACGCTTGCTCTCAACGACATCAAGCCTTCTGACCTTGATAGTGGATTCTTTGCTAAGAAGCAATGGCTCATCGACCAAATAGAGACGAGCCCATTTAATCATAAGCTTATCTTGCCAGTTTCGGTCGACGAGACCGTGTCGCAACAGATATATCGCAAAGACCCTAAGTCGGAAAAGAGCATTATCAAAGGACAGAGCTCTACGGGTATTAACCAGCTTATCCAAACGGGCGACATCCTTAACGTTACACTCAAGGATGTGTTTACTGATGTAGATATCTACGACGACTATGTGAGATTGTTGCAATATCCTTTTGTGAGTCCTATCGGAAAGAATGCCATCGCCTTCTATCGCTATTATATTCAAGACACGGTATATGTAGACCGCGACTTGTGTTATCATCTGGAGTTCTTGCCTAACAATCAGCAGGACTTTGGTTTCCGTGGCGAGCTATATATCCTTGCCGACTCTACGTTGCATGTTAAGCGTTGCGACCTTACCATACCAAAGCGAAGCGATGTAAACTTCGTTGAGAATTTGCAGGTTTCGCAACAATATACTAAGCTTCCTAATGGCGAATGGGCATTGACGGTAGACGATATGATTGTAGAAATGCGACTTGCCAAGGCTTTTGGTAAATTCCTCGTCACTCGTACTACTCGCTTGAGCGACTATGCTTTCGACGAGATACCGAAACTTCTCTTCAAGGGTAAGGCTAAGGAGCGTAAGGAGGCTGACGCCATGATGCGCGATGAGGCTTTCTGGAATCAATATCGATCGGTAGAGCTTACCAAGAGCGAGTCTTCTATGGATGCTTTCATTCATCGTATCGAACAGCTTAAGGGCTTCAAGTATATCATCTTTGCTGGTAAGGCGCTGATAGAAAACTTCGTAGAAACTGGCGATATGAATCATCCAAGTAAGTTCGACTTTGGCCCTATCAACACCATGATATCCAAGAACTTCATCGATGGTTATCGTTTCCGTGTGTCTGGTCAGACCACAGCAAACCTCAACAAGCATTGGTTTGCAAGTGGATATATTGCTCGAGGCGTAGACTCTAAGAAGACTTACTATGATGGTCAGTTGATATATTCTTTAAATAAGAAAGAATATCTTCCACGCGAGTTCCCTAAGCGTACTATCACCATACAGTCAACATATGATGTTATGGCACCATCAGATAAGTATATGCCAACCGACAAGGATAACGTCTTCACCGCTTTCAAGTGGGCTACGGTAGACAAGATGATGTTCTATAATCGTCAGAAGGTGGCTTTCGAATATGAGCAAGACTGGGGATTGAAGTCGATATTAAGTTTGAAGCGTGAGGAGAATGAGGCTGCGGGCAACCTGACATTCGGACCAACAAACAAGCTCAACACTACTGAACTGTCGTTGCAGTTGCAGTTGGCCCCTGGTCGCACTTATATCAACACCAAGCAGCGTCGTTTGCCTATCAATCTTGATGCTCCTGTGTTTGGTCTTGGTCATACCTTTGGTTTCAAGGGATTCCTTGGTGGCGACTATCGCTACAACATTACCGAAGCAAGCATATATAAGCGCTTCTGGATGGGCTCGTGGGGTAAGATAGATGCTTATCTCAAGGCTGGAGCACAATGGAATCGAGTGCCTTATCCTTTGCTTATCATGCCTGCCGCCAACCTCTCGTATATTGTTGAGGACGAAACCTTCAACCTCATCAATAATATGGAGTTCCTCAACGACCGTTATGCAAGCTTAGACGTAAGCTGGGATATGAACGGAAAGATTCTTAACCGTATTCCGCTCATCAAGAAGTTGAAGTGGCGTGAGTATATAGGTGTTAAGTGCTTGTGGGGTAAGCTTACCGACAAGAACAATCCTACTCTTGCCGAGAATGCCAATAACCCTATCTTATGGCAGTTCCCAGAGGGTAGCTACATTATGGATTCTAAGCGCCCATACGTAGAACTTGACAAAAGTACAAAAAATAG
>OCLF01000261.1_pt1 | contig 16483 bp, 14 predicted proteins | sample 1502881 | NCBI WGS metagenome assembly OCLF01 (sample SAMN03418267, study PRJEB22391) | human gut metagenome | biome: human-gut; feature: organic feature; material: feces | host: Homo sapiens | place: Tanzania | collected 2013-01
TACCATATAATTTCAAAAAATGTCCGGGCATGCCCCATTGGGCGGTGGAATTTAGAAATTCATTTTAGGATTGATAATAATTGCCGAACACGCCCGTTGTCCATCGTTCGATAATGTGTTATACTTATGCCATACAATGTAGACATAAGGAGAAGTGTTGAAATGAACAAAGGCAAAATTCGTACAAGGGGACTCACAATCCGCGCGAAGATCCTGATTCCGTCGATCATAATCGTTGTACTCGTCTGTGGTTTGATGGGATACAATTCCTACACGCGTTTTGAGGAAAGCATGGTGAGGATGGGCGTTGAGGAAGCAGACATGGCGGCAACGATCGTTGCGGATTCGCTGGATGCCAATCTGGTATCCGAAGTGACGGTAGGATCGGAAAGTACGCAGGTCTATCAGAATCTGCAAGGAGATCTCAGAAAAAAGCAAAAAGCATGCGGAATCGCTTTTTTATACACATTGTATACGGACGGAAAGAAAGTGTATTATGGTGTGGATTCGGACGAGGATGCGGCAAAAGTCGGTGATGAATTTGCGGATTCATACGCGGAACTGGAGCCGGTGTTCGGTGGAAAGGAATACATTCAGGATTACATCGACCATACGGAAGACGGAGATCTGATTACGGTATACAAGCCTATTGAGGACAATGCAGGCAAGGTTGTTGCAATACTTGGATGCGATTATGACGCGTCATCGATTGCAGCAGAATTGCAGAGGGCAGTTGTCCGGACGTTACAGATCGGAGGCATCTGTCTGCTTCTGGCAATCCTGATTCTGACGATTATCGTTAGCAGGATTACAAAGGGACTGATGCAGGTAAATGCGAAGATTTATGATCTGGTACATAATGAGGGTGACCTGACACAGAAACTGGATGTCAGAAGCGGGGATGAGCTGGAACTGATTGCGGGCAATGTGAATGAGTTGTTAGCGTATATCCGCAAGATTATGATCGGAATTTCGTCCGGATCCATGCAGCTTATGTCTACTTCCCGCAAAATGGTGGATCATCTGAGCTCTGCGGATGAAAGCATTACCGATGTGTCGGCAACGATGCAGGAGATGAGTGCAGCGATGGAGGAAACGACTTCTTCACTCAATCAGATCACGGAGGCAATTGACGAAATCTATTTATCGGTAGAGCGTATTGCAGGCAATGCGGATGCCGGAAAAGTCTCTTCTCAGGAGATGGAGAGCCGTGCTTCCGGGGCGAATGATGCAGCAGCGGAGGGAGAGAAGAAAGCAAACATTGAGACCGAGAAGATGGCGGCTTCTTTAAATGAGAAGATTGCAAAGTCCAAATCGGTGGAACAGATAGAGGTTCTGACTTCCAACATTATCGAGATTACGGAACAGACCAATCTTCTTGCGCTGAATGCAAGTATTGAAGCGGCACGCGCAGGGGAAGCAGGACGCGGCTTTGCGGTGGTTGCGGATGAGATCGGAAAGCTGGCAGGTAATTCTGCGGATGCCGCAGCAAAAATCCGCCAGGTGAGTGCAGAGGTCATTCAGGCAGTGGATGAACTGGCAGAGGGATCGCAGCAGATGATCGAATTTGTCCGCAATTCCACAGAGGAAGGCTTCGGAGGTCTTGTTGCAACGAGTGAAAATTATGCGACCGATGCGAATGCGATGCGTGCGATGATGGAGCAGTTCGCGCAGACTGCGGAAGAACTTCGCAGCACGATGGATGGCATCCGTGAATCCATTTCCGCGGTCAACATTGCCGTGGAAGAGAGTGCCAAAGGCATTGCGGGAGTTTCCGAGTCTTCCGTACAGCTTACCGGTAACGTCAATGATATCCAAAGCGAGGCATCCGACAACAATGGCATCGCAGAGGATCTGGCAACGGAAGTCGGCAAATTCAAGCTTGAGTAGAGCTTATATAAAGATGGGGAACTAAACCAATTCCCAAATAGAAAAATCGCTCAGACCGTGAGGTTGAGCGATTTTTTGTTTAAGCAAAAAGTGCGGATTCACTTTCTCCTTTGTGGTTACGAGAGAGGGCTTCTGGCTAGGGACTGAACAGTAACAAAGAACAAAGATTCGAGAACAAAGATTCGATGTGCGAGGGCAGACTTTGGGACTCGTAACATGCTAAGCTATAGCCAACATAAGAAACAATGCAACAGCTGCTGTATGCTGTGCAAGTATTATGATGAATGTAAAATTGACGGACCGGTATAATATCAGGAGGACACGACAATGAAAGAAATGTATTTTACAATAGCAGGATGCAACCATTATTACGGAAGTGACTTTATGGAAAAAGGCATGAAGGTCAAGCTGGTCAAGGAGCAGGACAATGAATATGACAGCGAAGCAATACAGGTAAAGATTAAAGGACTTGGCAAGGTAGGCTACGTAGCCAACAGCCCATACACCGTGAAGGGCGAGTCAATGAGTGCAGGTAGACTGTATGATAAAATCGCAGACAAGGCAAAAGGAAAGATTGTGTTTGTGACGGACGGCGGAGTGATTTGCAAAGTGATCAGTGGTAGTAAGGAGAAGCCGGTGATGATAGATGAAGATAAAGTAAATGTTGAAGATCAGTCAGGTTTAAAAATATAGTTTTTTTCAATGCTTAATGGTATAATAAACTCATGATGAACGAAAACAAAACCTTGGAATATTACAACAAAAATGCAGATAATTTTGCAAAAACAACGATAGATGTAAATTTTTACGAGACACAGAAGCATTTTCAAGCGCTGTTGCCGGAACACGGATATATATTGGATTTTGGCTGTGGTTCGGGAAGAGATACAAAATATTTTTTGGAACAGGGCTTTTATGTGGATGCCACAGACGGCTCAGAGGAAATGTGTCATATCGCAAGCAATTACACAGGAATACAAGTCAGAAGGCTGCTATTTGAAGAGCTTGCTGAGAACCGAAAATATGATGGCATATGGGCCTGCTCGTCAATACTTCATCTTCCTAAGAATGAACTTAAAGCCGTATTTATGAAAATGTTTAAAGCGTTAAAGGAAGACGGCATAATCTACACATCCTTTAAGTATGGTGACTTTGAGGGCGAGAGAAACGGCCGCTATTTCACGGATTTCACGGAAAAGACATTTGAAGAGTTTGTTGATGAAATAGATAATCTGCAACTGAAGGAAGAGTGGATTACAGGCGATGTAAGACCGGGGCGGGGAGAAGAAAAATGGCTGAACGTAATACTGCAGAAGCATTAGATGAAGTATATGAAATAAAATATTCGACAGATGCAATGACCGGAGGCGCTGATAAGAGAATGTATCTGTACTATCAGCTTGCAAACAGTATAAAAAAGGCTGACAGTGTGGATATTATTGTTTCGTTCCTGATGGAGTCAGGAGTGAAAATGCTGCTCGGGGAGCTTGATAATGCACTAAAGCGCGGTGCAAAAATCAGGATTCTGACAGGAAACTATCTTGGTATTACGCAGCCATCAGCACTGTATCTCATAAAACATAAGCTTGGTGACCAGGTTGATCTGCGCTTTTATAATGAGAAAAACCGTTCATTTCATCCAAAATCATATATGTTTCATTACAAGGATTACAGTGAGCTATACATTGGTTCCTCTAATATTTCAAGAAGTGCACTGACATCCGGTATTGAGTGGAATTATAGATTCAGCAATAAAACAGATCCGATTAATTATGAGAAGTTTTACAATACTTTTGTAGACTTATTCGAAAATCATTCCATAGTAATAGACGATGAAGAACTGAAAAAATATTCAAAAAACTGGCACCGTCCGGCAGTATCAAAGGACTTGGACAGATACGATTTGCAGGATGATAAAGAGTCATCAAATCAGATACCGCTATTTGAGCCAAGAGGCGCGCAGATAGAGGCTTTGTGTGCGCTGGAAAATACGAGAGCAGAGGGAGCAAAGAGAGCCTTGGTTCAGGCTGCAACCGGTGTCGGAAAAACATATCTTGCGGCATTTGATTCAAAAAATTATGAGAGAGTTTTGTTTGTTGCACACCGCGAGGAAATATTAAAGCAGGCGGCAGAATCATTTAAAAATGTACGTGATTCAGATGATTACGGATTCTTTAACGGAGATAGTAAATGCACAGATAAGTCGGTGATTTTTGCGTCAGTAGCGACTCTTGGAAGACCGGATTATCTGAATGAAAAGTACTTTGCACCGGATTATTTTACATATGTTGTGATTGATGAATTCCACCATGCCGTTAATGAACAGTATCAGAGAATTGTTGATTATTTTAAGCCGAAATTTCTCCTTGGGCTCACAGCAACTCCGGAGAGAATGGACGGAAAAAATATCTATGAAATCTGCGATTACAATGTGCCATATGAGATTTCACTAAAGGAAGCAATCAACAAAGGGATGCTTGTGCCGTTTCATTATTATGGAATTTTTGATGAAACAGATTATTCAAAGCTGCATATAGTAAGAGGCAGATATGATGAAAAGGAATTGAATGAGACATATATAGGCAACGTTAGCAGATATGAGCTGATTTACAAATATTACTGCAAATACGGCTCAAGGCAGGCTCTTGGATTCTGCTGTTCAAGGGAGCATGCAAGGGAGATGGCAAAAGAATTTTCAAAAAGAGGAATACCATCTGTAGCAGTATTCAGCGATGCAAGCGGCGAATACACAGAGGATAGAAATGTAGCTATTAAACAGCTTAAGCAGGGCAAAATCAGAGTGATTTTTTCTGTGGATATGTTCAATGAAGGCGTGGATATAACATCGGTTGATATGGTAATGTTCCTCAGACCTACGGAATCTCCGATAGTTTTTCTCCAGCAGCTTGGAAGAGGACTTCGTAAATGCAGAGGAAAAGAGTTTCTGACTGTGCTTGATTTTATCGGCAATTATGAGAAGGCGGGCCGAGTACGTTTTCTTTTGTCCGGCAGGAGTAATCAATCGGCAGGTGTGTATAATCCGTCTGATACATCAGCTTTTCCGGATGATTGTCTGGTAGATTTTGATATGAAGCTGATTGATTTTTTTGCAGAAATGGACAGAAAACATTTAAAGCTTAAAGACCAGATAATTAAAGAATATTTCAGGGTTAAGGAGCTTCTCGGAAGGCGCCCGGACAGAATGGATTTGTTTACATATATGGACGATGGAATTTATGAAACAGCAATTGCTCATTCAAAGGATAATCCGTTTAAGAAATATCTCGAATTTCTTAAAGAACTGGATGAGCTTAATCAGGATGAAGAGGTTTTCTGCAAAGGAATCGGAAGAGAATTTATCAGCCTGCTTGAAAACACCAGCATGTCAAAGGTGTATAAGATGCCTGTGCTTATGGCGTTTTACAATCATGGAAATATATTGATGGAAGTATCAGAGACACAGCTTGTTTCGAGCTGGAAGGAGTTCTTTTCAACCGGAACCAACTGGAAGGATCTCGATAAAAATATGACTATTCAAAAATACAATGACATATCAGACAGGGAACATTTAAAGAAGATTCTATCGATGCCGGTGCATTTTCTTCTGGAGTCGGGAAAGGGATTTTTTGTAAAAAAAGATGGTGCGGCAATCGGACTTAGAGAAGAGCTGAGACCGCTAATTGATAATCCTGTGATGGTTTGTCAGATGAAGGATGTCATTGATTATAGGGCTATGGACTATTATCAGAGGAGATATAGGATGACACAGGAAAATGCCATGCTTGTTAAGGTGGAAGCTCATAGAATTTGAGGTGAAGTGCATGACTAATGAAGAAGAAAAGGTAATATGTGATTTTTATGCAAAAGAATTTCCGGATACGATGTCATTTGATGATATTTCAGTAAAGCTTGATACATTGAATAATCATCCACATATACAGCAATTGAGACGGATCTTTTGTGACAATCTGGTATTTGCATTAACGGAGGGATTTGTTAAATATGATGATGCATCTCTGGTAGCGTATGATGGTTCTTTGCTTAAGCTTGTATATGAAAATATAGAGAAGTTGGATAAAGACAGTTACTTCTTTTGGGCATTTTATTATTATTTAAAAAAGCAGTATAAAAAGTGCAAAGACAATATACATAAAGTGTGTAGTGAGAGACTTAAACAAGGTATTCTGAATGAGGATGGGGTACTGGATTTTTTCTTGGTTCCTTTTAAAAATGCACCTAATGAAATCTGGGATTTTATTACAGATGAAGTAAAAAGTGTAAAGTGCGAAGAAGGAATACCAGAGTTCTGTGATTTGATATCTTTGTATTACAGGAGTAATGATAATGATGCTGTAGTCGACGCTCTGCTTTCATTTATTCAGAAATATCCAAACTATAAATCTCCGAATGAAATGCTTGGATATACATATTACAATATGTCTATGTGGAATAATGCTATTGCCTGTTTTGAAAAGGTTGAGAAGGAATATTATTTCTTTATGTCAGATATCTATTGGATGTTAGCATGGTCGAGTGGCAAGATTAAAAATTATGTTGATGAAGAAAAGTATTATCGTTTGAGCTATGAGCTTGCCTCTGATATGCAGTTTACCTTAAATAATCTTGGCTATTCATTATATAAGCAGAAGAAATATTTAGAAGCTAGGGACATTTTTAAGCAATGTTTGGATGCTGAAAAAGATTTGCCGTGTGCAGCCAATAATTATGTTCGTGTTTTAATCGCTCTTGGTAGAAATGGAGATGCAAAGAAATTTATCAATTCTGGAAAATTTAAAGTTGTTAAAGCCATACGCGACAGAGTGAAAAAGCTGGATAATCACAATGCAAGATTGAAGAAGTGTGATGTAGCATTTGAACCAGATATTGATGACACCGACAGTACCAAGAAAGTTACAATAGACATTGGCGTAAAACGACAGCAGTTTTCTAATGAAAGGTTATTAGAAGATGAGCTTACTGCAAGAATAGAAAGTGGTATGCCGGTATTTGGCTTGAACCTTAAAGTGTATAAGCGCAAAGGTGAGTATGGCAGACAATATAATATTCCGGTTGGAAGACTTGATTTATTGTGTGAAGATACTGCGGGAAATTTATATGTTGTCGAATTAAAGAAGGATAGTGGCTACGATGATGCTTATGAACAAACAGCTCAGTATCTTGATTGGTTTGAGAAAAGTGAAAAATTTAAAGGTAAAAAAGTGTATGGGATTATTTGTTTGAACAATCCAACAAAGGAGCTTATTTCAAGGGTGCATAATGATAAGAGAATGAGATTGTTTGAATATCAGATATCCTATACAGAATTATAATGTAACAGAAGATGATAAACAGGTAGTTAAGGATTTACTGGACAATCGAAGGTGTAGTTAAAAAGCTGGAGTCAGGAAAGTATGCGTTCAGGTATGCTACAGAATTGACAGAACTTGACGGAAGACAGGGAAGATACGGTTATTATTTGGACAAAAAATTAAGAAGAAAGATATAACAGGAAGTAATAATGGTAAAGAAGATAATGCGTGATCCACTGTTTCTTGCACAGAAATCAGTGGATGCTACAGAAGATGACAAACAGGTGGTTACGGATTTGCTGGACACATTGAGAGCAAATCTTGACCATTGTGTTGGCATGGCAGCTAACATGATTGGCGTGAAAAAGAATATCATAGTGGTTGCGGCCGGACCATTCCAGTTTGCCATGATTAATCCGGTGATTACCGGAAAATCAGGAGCTTTTCAGACGGAGGAAGGTTGCCTTTCACTGGAGGGTGTGAGACCATGCACAAGATATAAAGAGATTGAAGTGGATTATCTCGACCAGAATTTCAAAAGGCAACATGGCAAATACACAGGCTGGACAGCACAGATAATTCAGCATGAGGTGGACCATTGTAATGGGGTAGTCATATGAAGCTAAAGAACATACTAATAGTAGTGGACAATATCGAAGAGTCAATCCACTTCTATAACGAACTGTTTGGCCTTAATGTCATTTCAAGACAGGAAGGTAATGTAATAATGTCGGAGGGCCTGGTACTGCAGGATGCCGGAATATGGCAGGAAAGCATGCAGATACAGACTGTTCCATATAACAATAGTACAGAACTGTATTTTGAAGATAATGATGTCGAAAGTGTAGTTAAAAAGCTGGAGTCAGGAAAGTATGAGGTCAGATATGCTACAACACTGACAGAACTTGACGGAGGACAGAGGCTTGTAAGATTTTATGATCCGTCCGGAAACCTGATAGAGGTGCGTACTCCATGGAATAAATTTATGGCCTGAACGATATGCGGACGGCGTACCAATGGACAGAGCATTGGAATTACTTAAAAAATGATATAGAGTAAAGAGTCTTTTCTGAATACCTTTGTTACCGAAATACATTACATAAACTTCAAGATTATATTGCAGTAAATTCAATAAATCAGTATCATATATTTGTACATACAAACAGCGTAGAAGTTTTAAAATAATATATTTATGCTGCAATTGAAACAATAAAATAAGATAGTGTAATAGAACAGAAAGGAAGGACAAAATGATTTTTGAAAGCCTGAAGGTGTTAAAATGGTAAAAATTATATCTGACAGCACATGCGATCTGTCACAGGAAGTTTTAAAGAAATACGATATCGATATTATTCCTTTACATATAGTAAAAGGAAACGAAGAATTAGAAGACGGCCCGGCAATTGATATAGCTGCATTATATAAATGGGCGGATGAAAATAAGACGACACCGAAGACTTCTGCACCATCCATAGAGACGGCTATGAACATTATGAGTCCATATATTGAGGCTGGCAGGGAAATTATCTGTTTCTCGATATCCGGCGAGATGTCAACATCCGGGAATGTAATTCGGATGGCGGCGGAAGAACTGGAAGCAGAAGATGAGGTCACTGTAATTGATTCAAGAAATTTGTCAACGGGAATTGGTCTGCTTGTTGTGGAGGCTGCAATTATGGCGGCAGACGGTAAATCGCGTGAAGAAATCAGAAAAAGAATTTCTGAATTAATTCCAAAAGTCCGGGCTAGTTTTGTGGTTGATACACTTGTATATCTTTACAGAGGTGGCAGATGTAGTGCTGTTTCCGCGTTAATCGGCGGAGCATTGGCGCTTCATCCTATGATTGTTGTGAAAGATGGAAAAATGGATGCAAGCAAAAAATACCGTGGCAAAATCGGCAAGGTAATAAAGAATTATGCCCACGATTTAGAGGATGATATGAAAAATGCAATGCCGGACCGGGTATTTATCACACATTCTGAATGCGATGAAAGCATTGTTGATGAGGTAAGAGATTATATCGCTTCGCTTGGCATTTTCAAGGAAATTATAGAGACTAGAGCAGGTGGTGTGATTTCATCACATTGTGGACCGGGTACGCTTGGCGTTTTATTTATATCAAAATAATGCAATATATGCCCCGGTAAATAATAATTTCGGTGTGTCAAAAGCAAATTATAAACAATTTATAAATTATTAGCACTCTCTCTTGACGAGTGCTAATTTTGGGTGTATAACATAGTCAAGAACAAAGGAAAGGAACAAAAAGCAAAGGCTTTGAGTTCTTGAAACATCCCGGTTCCAAAGAAACAGGTTGACACAGATTTTATAGATTAAGAAGGAGAGATGACTTATGTTGATGCCTAGTATTTTTGGAGAAAACTTATTTAACGATGATTGGATGGATTTTTCATTTCCTGATGTTGACAAGGTGCTTTATGGTAAACACGCAAAGAACGTTATGAAGACTGATGTCAAGGAAACTGACAATAGCTACGAAGTGGATATAGATCTTCCGGGCTTCAAGAAGGATGAGATTGAGGCTAAGCTGGAAAATGGTTACTTAACTATCAGCGCAGCCAAAGGACTTGACAAGGAAGAAAAGGACGAGAAGGATGGCAAGTACATCCGCAAGGAGCGCTATTCCGGTGCTATGAGCAGGTCTTTCTATGTAGGTGATGAGCTGAAACAGGAAGATATCAAGGCAAAGTATGAGGATGGTATTCTTAAACTTTCAGTTCCGAAGAAGGAGCCAAAGAAGGTTGAGACTACAAAGCATATTGCTATTGAAGGATAAACTTAATTTAAATTATTTTATGAGAAGTCGCACAGGCCTATGGCCTGGGCGGCTTTTTAAATTAAAATTATTACAATTTGGATTATAATTGGAAATTGCTGATATTTTGCGCGAGCATATCGGCAGTATTCCGCAGGTCTTCCGTGGAATTTTCGATATTGCGGAAGCTGTCAGCCATTTCTGATATAGCCGTATTGGTCTGGCTTGTGCCATCTGCATTTTGCTGCGCGATATCGGACAGAGTTTCGATAATGGCGATGATCTCGTTTCGTGCCTTCTCAAGCTCCGTTGTTTTTTTCTCAATGCTTCTAATGCGTTCGACAGAGGCATCGAGTTCGGTGATCACACCGCTTACTGCCGAGGAAGTGTTTTCAATATACTGATTCTGTTTGTCGATAACGGTACGTGTGCGTTCCATGGCTTCAACCACCTTCTCAGAATTGGCAATCAGCGTATTGACAATCTGTGCAATATTGCCACTGGCGGTATCCGATTGCTCTGCAAGCTTTTGGATTTCTGTTGCAACAACGCCAAATCCACGTCCGGCTTCACCGGCGCGTGCGGCTTCGATACTGGCATTCAGTGACAGCAGATTCGTTTGTGCCGCAATCTCTGAGATAAATTGGGTTGCGGACTGAATATTTTGTGCGGAAGCGTTTGTCTGATTGGTCTGGTCAGCGATAACAGAGATAGCATTTTTCACTTCTTCGCTGATCTGTTTTAATTCTTCAATTGTAACGGCAGCCTTGTCGCTGGCATCTTTCATGGTGTCGGCACTCTCATTTAACTCATCCGCGGCAATTCCCGTTTCGGTAATCAGATTTCCCATGATCTGCACATTGGCAGAGGCATTCTGCGCATCCGCTGCCTGCTGGGTAGCTCCGTTTGTAATATTGGCTACGGTTGTCTGCATTGCATTGATGCCGGTATAGGTTTCATGGGATGTCTGCTCAAGCATGTCAGACGAATCCACAAGCAGAGAAGTACTTTCTTTGATGCTTCTGATAATTTTTAAAAGCTCCGTTTGAAGATTTTCCACTGCGCGGGAAAGATCACCAATTTCATCGGTTCGTTTCAAAGCCTTGCGGTCGATTGCTGCGTGCAGATTACCGGAAGATACTTCCTGAACACTTTGAATGCTTCGGCGAAGCGCGCGTGTAATAGAGGTTGTACATTTCTGTACGATAATGATGCAGATGATCATGGCTGCGATCACGATTGCGATGATTGTGTTGAGAATCCGCATAATGCTGTCGTGCGTCGGCTTTTTCTCGGCACCGGCAAATACCATACCAATCGGTGCGGAAGTATCATCCTTCTGGTAGACCGGTGTATAGTATCCATAGTAGATGGTCCCGTCGATGGATACGTTGGAGCTGAAGAAATCCTTACCTTTTTTCAGTACGGTATCCGTAATTTTTTCTCCGGCAGGACTTCCAAGAATACGATTTCCATTGGAATCCAAGGCGGAGGTCATGATTCGTTTGTCGCCGTAAAAGAAAGTGACGTCCATTCCGGATTCTGCTTTAATTGTATCGACAAGGTTTTCCGACTGTGAGATGTCGTAGCTTCCCTTCCAGATGTCACCATTGGTTGACTCTAAGTAGGATCCGGCATTCTGATCGTAGGCGGCTAAGGTTGCAACTGCAGTACCCTTGAGTGAGTTTTGAACCTGACCAAGAATTGCATTCTGCACAAGTGTTGCCGCCAGTGTGATGATGATTCCACCAAGAAGAAGTAATGGAATGAGGGAACAAAACAGGATTTTTTTTCGTATTGTTAGTTTCATGTGCGCCTCCTCTATTCAACGACTGCAACGTTGCGGTAATACCAATTGATTCCACCGGTAATCGTAGCGTCATCGAGTGTCGAGCCTTCTGAACCGACCGTATCTCCGGTGTTGGTTTCCAGAACACCGTCAAAGACATTGTTTTCTCCGCTTAAGATTTCAGCAGTGGCCTTGTCAACTTTTTCCTGTGTACCATCAGCGGCAAAGCCGGCAAGGTTTGTGATTCCGACAAGTCCTTCTGCCATACCACCGTAATAGTTGCTTCCGTCCCAGGTTCCATTCATAACGCTTTTGACAGCGGAAGTATAGTAGGCGCTCCAATTCCAGATTACGCTGGTCAGGCAGGAGTTAGGGGTTTCTTTACTCATATCAGAGTTATAACCGATACCGTATACACCGCGATCCTGTGCAAGTGTCTGAGGATAGGCGGTGTCACAATGCTGCGCCATTACATCGCATCCCATATCAAGAAGCTGCTCGGAAGCCGCTTTTTCCTTATCCGCATCATACCAGCTGTTCGTGACGACAACATAGATTTTGGCATCCGGATTGACCGATTCCACGCCGATGGCAAACGCATCGATGCCTCCGGTTACTTCGGAGTTGGAAGAATCCTGAGCTGCGACGTAGCCAATCTTATTACTTTTGGTATTCATTCCGGCAACAATACCACTTAGGTAACGCGCCTGATAGATGCGGCCGAAATAGTTGTTAAAATTCTTTCCGTTGGACAGATAGCCGGTTCCATGGGAAAAATATACATCCGGATATTGTTCCGCCATCTCGGAGGTTGTTTCCATGTATCCCCAGCTTGTGGTAAAGATGATCTTGCATCCGTCATCTATACATTCCTTTATGGCCTTTTCTGTTGCGGCAGCGTCGCTGTCATCTACAATCTTGCGTTCAATCTGGTCGGAATTCAGACCAAGATTTTCCTGCATTCCCTGAATTCCGAGATCGTGGGTATAGGAATAGCCGCTTCCCTCGGATGGATCCGAGATATAGAGAACTCCTACTTTCATATCGTCCTTGGAAATATCAGTCTGCTTGGAATCCGATGTCTGGGCAGATGCTTCGGTAGAAGTATAGCCTTCATTGGTTGCATAGTCATCGGGTGTCTGGGGTGAACTGCCTGCGCAGCCGGTCAATACCGCAGCTATTAAGAGAATTGCGGTACAGTTACGAACGGTCTTTTGCCTCATTCTGTGTACCTCCTACACGTAAGTCTTAAGAATATTTTAGCAAAATGACGTAAAAAATCAATAAATTAAGACAAAAAATGGCGAAAATGTGAAAATTAGACAGTATTTCGACCACATCATAAATAATTCGATTTTGTATTTTGACAGTTTCTATAATTGTCAGGGCATCGCAAATATGTTGCCGAGACTTTAAGCCGTGTTTGTACTGGTTATAGTGGGTGCAGCTTTTTATAAGGGTATGCACTAAGGAAAATTTTCTTGAAGTGTGTGGATATTTATGATATTTTAAAAATTAGAAGAATAGTCCTATAAGTAGGAAAAGCATTTCGAGAGGAGGAATTATGACGATGGAAACAAAAGAAATTTCGGAATTGACGAGGTCGAATCGCATTGCGATGCTGGCGCATATCAGTACGGTAACGGTTATGGTGTTTTTTATGATATGGGAAATAGTAAGAGGACAACTGTCTCCGGTATATATGATAATCGCTACGGTCGTTGGTGTCATACCTTTGATTGGAGAGGTGATTTGTTGGAAAGGTAATACGGAACATGCGATGATCAAACATCTGGTTGCCTATGGATTTGCATTGTTTTACACAATATGTCTTTTTACCTCACCAACAAATATGATTTATGTATTTGTAATTCCGATGGTTTTTGTTGTCACCATTTACAGTGACACACGTTTTCTTCTTCTGATAAATACAGGTACCATATTGGAGAGTTTCATTGTTGTTGTGCTTGGTGCGACAAAAGGCGGTTTTGGGTATCATGGAATCGAAGCAGCAGTTGTACAGATTGTTGTTATGATCATGGTTGGAGCGAATTCTGTTTTGACTACAAAAGTGATTCGCGAAAACACAAGAAAGAGATTTACAGAAGTGGCGCAGGCAAAAGCAGAGGCAGAAAATCTTCTGGAAAGGAATGAGGAACTTGGTCAGCAGCTTTCCGGCAATATTGCAGATATCAATGTTCGTTTCGAAAAGCTGACAGCGGCATCTAAGACAACGACTGAGGCAATGCAGGAAGTATCTGCAGGTGCTACTGATACCGCAGAGCATGTGCAGAATCAGTTGGAACAGACGCAGGCAATTCAGGATAAGGTGAATGAAGTTGCAATCGCTGTGGAAGAAATCGGAAACAGCATGACGCTTACTCTGAAAGCGTTAGCGGAAGGCAAACAGGATATCGAGCACCTGGCATCGGAAGTTGAAGCTTCTGTTGATAATGGAACCGAGGTTACAGAAAAACTGGAAAATCTGAACCAGTATATGGATGAAATGAATTCCATTGTAGAACTGATTGGAGGCATTACGAACCAAACGAGTCTTCTTGCATTGAATGCGAGCATTGAAGCAGCCCGTGCCGGAGAGGCAGGAAGAGGATTTTCTGTCGTTGCAACAGAAATTTCCGGTATGGCAACAAGAACCAAAGAAGCAACCGTACATATTACAGAGTTGATAAACAACGTGTCCAATGCAATCATGGAGGTGGTCGGTGTTGTCTCCAAGATGGTAGATGGAATTAACGAAGAGAAGACCGGTGCATCTAATGCAGAAGAAAGCTTTGAGAGTATCGAGGACAATACGCGGGCAATTCAGGAAAATGCAGATACTCTTTCAAGAAGCATTTCCGAGCTGCAGAATGCAAATAAGGAAATTATAGATTCCATTCAGACAATCTCAGCGATTTCCCAGCAAGTATCGGCGCATGCAGGCGAGACGATGCAGGCAGAGGAAGACAATTTGAATGTAATGCAGGATGTAAGTGCGATTATGCAGAAGCTGGCAACACTGGCTTCCCATTCATAGATAAAATAGTAATTATAAAAGGCTGAAAAGCGCTGTAAAGAGCTCTTTGGGTTTATAGAAAAATGAGAACAACAGAACGGTAATAATATTTGTAATTTACCCCTCAATCCGCTATACTATAGCTAAGTATAGCGGATTGATACGTTTTGTGGAGGTTCATATGGCAAGCACTTTAAAACTGCCTGTAGGAATTGATAGTTTTGAAAAAATCAGAAGGAACAACTTTTATTATATTGACAAGACAAAGCTCATAGAGCAATTGGTTGAAACCGGTGGCGAGGTCACTCTTTTTACGAGGCCGCGCCGTTTCGGAAAAACTCTGAACATGAGTATGCTTAAAGCTTTTTTTGAAACCGGGGCGGATGAGTCATTGTTTGATGGCTTATATATTGCGCAAAATAAGGCACTTTGCGAAGAACATATGGGTAAATATCCGGTTATATTCCTGTCATTAAAGAGCGTGGAGGGATTAAAATACGAGGATGCCATATATCGTATTACTGAGCTAATAGGAATAGAGGCAGAAAGATTTGGCTTTTTGGAAGATAGTAATATCTGTCAGAAAATGAAAAAAAGCGCTACAAGGCGATTATTGCATTGAAGGATGGAACGAATGCAATGGATGAAAAAGTGCTTGTATCGAGTCTGCAGATTTTATCTCAATTATTATATAAGCATTTCGGGCAAAAGACGGTAATATTAATTGATGAATATGATGTTCCTCTGGATAAGGCATTAAAGCAGATTGAGGAAAAAGATTATGTGGCAAAGCTAAAGCAGGATGGTATGGATAACTTCATCAAGTATGGAATTGCATGCTTTAAGAAAGTGTGCAAGGTTGTAGGAGAAAAAATAAATGATTAAAAACATAGTATTTGATATAGGAAACGTGCTTGTCAGGTTCCAGCCGGACGAGGCAATGCGTGAGATTGGCATAGAAGAAAATAAAATAGCAGCTTTAGCCCATGCAACATATGAAAATCCTGTCTGGGTTGAGCTGGACCGTGGTGTGATTCCTGAGAACGAGATAATTGATGAGATGGTTAAGGTGGCTCCACAGTATGAGGCAGATATCAGGAGATTTTTCGAAGAGGGAAAGGCTTTTGTCGTAAAGGCATTCGACTATGCAGCAGACTGGATTAAGGAGTTAAAGAGCAGAGGCTATAAAGTGTATTTGTTATCGAATTATCCAAAGGATTATTTCGAGCTTCATACACACAGTGAACTTAGTTTTGTGTCACTTGTTGACGGCAAAGTCATTTCAGCTATGGTTGGGATGATAAAGCCTGATGCCGGTATCTATCAGTGCCTGTTTGATAAATACAATCTGAATCCAAAGGAATGTGTGTTCATAGATGACAGACCGGAGAATATCGAGGGTGGAAGAAAGCTCGGTATGGAGGGAATTGTGTTTACAGACTATGAGACCGGAAAGAAAAAGCTGGAGAGGATGCTGTCTGAGAAATAAAACAGTATTGTAAAGGAGTAAGGTTAAAATGAAGCTTTGTAAGACAGAGAAAAGGAAATAATATAAAAGACAGGAGATTATCCGCTATACTATAGCTAATATAGCGGATTGAGGAAAAAATAATGTCAAAAGATGAATATTTAATTACAGATGCCCCCTTAAAGGCACTGACAGTTTTTGCAATGCCTATGATTTTGGGCAGCTTTTTTCAAC
>OCLF01000263.1_pt1 | contig 16253 bp, 12 predicted proteins | sample 1502881 | NCBI WGS metagenome assembly OCLF01 (sample SAMN03418267, study PRJEB22391) | human gut metagenome | biome: human-gut; feature: organic feature; material: feces | host: Homo sapiens | place: Tanzania | collected 2013-01
TCTTGTACTACTTTATCTGTCTTATGTAAATCTTTTCAAAGAACTCTTTCTTTATCGCCTCCCGAACACTTCTCAACCTCGTTTTGCTTGAGGTTTCGTTCGTTCTCGAAAGCGGATGCAAAGGTATATTTTTTTTTCGGACCGCCAAAAAGAATTTCAAGAAATCTACATAAATAATCAATATTTTAACAATTATTCAAGATTGATACAATTAAATATATACTTACACATTATATAATATATACATCTAAAAATACTTTCTATAAAATGTCTATACCCTATATATACACATAAGAAAGCTACTAAATGCACATAATAAACATATTTTCCCTTAATGATTTCGGAAATTCAAAATAAAGTTGTAGCTTTGCAGCCACATTTACACATTGTAATAATTACAAGCCATATATAAATAATGGAAAATTCTAAAACATACACTTACGACGAGGCATACGATGCCTCATTGCAGTATTTCGCAGGTGACGAACTTGCCGCACGCGTATGGGTGAACAAATACGCAATGAAAGACAGTTTCGGCAACATTTACGAGAAATCACCAGAAGACATGCATTGGCGCATTGCCCGCGAAATAGCTCGCATTGAGAATAAATACGAAAATCCAATGTCTGCCCAGGAAATATTCAATCTGCTTGATCATTTCCGCTACGTGATACCAGCAGGAAGCCCCATGACAGGAATTGGCAACACTCACCAAGTGGCTTCTCTTAGCAACTGTTTCGTAATAGGCATTGAGGGTGACGGCGACTCTTATGGCGCAATCATGCGACTTGACGAAGAACAAGTGCAATTGATGAAGCGTCGCGGCGGCGTTGGTCATGATCTCTCGCAAATACGCCCAAAAGGTTCACCTGTCAACAATTCAGCCCTCACTTCAACAGGGCTTGTACCATTTATGGAACGCTACAGCAACTCCACACGCGAAGTTGCACAAGATGGCAGACGTGGCGCACTCATGCTCTCAGTAAGTATAAAGCATCCAGACAGTGAAGCGTTCATAGACGCTAAGATGACAGAAGGCAAAGTTACAGGAGCAAATGTCAGCGTGAAAATCGACGACGAGTTCATGCGTGCAGCCATAGAAGACAAGCCTTACACACAACAATTCCCTGTTGACTCTAACGAGCCACAGATAAAGAAGGACATTTCTGCAAAACTACTTTGGCAGAAAATTGTACACAATGCATGGAAAAGTGCAGAACCAGGCGTACTTTTCTGGGACACAATATTGCGCGAGAGTATACCCGACTGTTATGCCGACCTCGGATTCCGCACCGTATCAACCAATCCTTGCGGTGAGATACCACTGTGTCCATACGACTCATGCCGACTGTTATCCATAAACCTATACTCTTACGTAGAGAACCCGTTCACCAAAGAGGCGAAATTCAACTACGAGAAATTTAAGGAACACGTGGCCAAGGCGCAACGAATCATGGACGACATAGTGGACCTTGAGCTCGAAAAGATTGACCTGATAATGAACAAGATAAGCCACGACCCACAATGCGACGACATAAAGCACGCCGAATACCATCTGTGGGAAAAGATTAAGGACAAGAGCTCAAAAGGCCGCCGCACAGGCGTAGGCATAACAGCCGAGGGAGACATGCTGGCAGCCATGGGACTGCGCTACGGCACACAGGAGGCAACAGATTTCAGCGTAAATATCCACCGCACATTAGCACTTGCTGCCTATCGCTCATCGGTGACAATGGCACAGGAACGTGGAGCATTTGAAATTTTCGACACTGAGCGCGAGAAAAACAATCCATTCCTCTTGCGTATCAAAGAGGCCGACCCACAACTCTATGCCGACATAACAACATACGGACGCAGAAATATAGCCTGTCTCACTATCGCCCCCACAGGCACAACATCGCTCATGACACAGACAACAAGCGGCATAGAGCCTGTGTTTATGCCCGTATACAAACGCCGTCGCAAGGTGAACCCTGGTGACCCTGAATCACATGTAGACTTCGTTGACGAGGTTGGCGACTCATTCGAAGAATACATTGTATATCACAAGAAATTCCTCGAATGGATGCGTATAAACGGCATCGACACCGAAAAGCGTTACACACAAGAGGAAATAGACGAACTCGTGGCACGTTCACCTTATTATAAAGCAACTGCCAACGACGTCGACTGGCTTATGAAGGTGCGTATGCAGGGAGCTATACAGAAATGGGTAGACCACTCTATCAGCGTCACCGTAAACTTGCCCAACGACGTAGACGAAGAGCTTGTCAACCGTCTCTACGTGGAAGCATGGAAGTCGGGATGTAAAGGATGCACTATCTATCGCGACGGAAGCCGCTCTGGCGTACTTGTATCTGCATCGAAGAAAGACAACAAGAAGAAAAAGCCAACAATTCCTATCAAGGAAAAACACGTGGTACAAATAGACGGCAGAATAGTAACTGAGACACGTCCGAAAGAACTCGACTGTGATGTTGTGAGATTCCAAAACAACAAGGAGAAATGGGTGGCTTTTATCGGATTGCTCGATGGATACCCCTACGAGATATTCACCGGATTGCAAGACGACGAAGAGGGAATAGCATTGCCAAAAACTGTCACAAAAGGACGCATCATAAAGCAGACTGGCCCTGATGGCAAAAAACGCTACGACTTCCAATTTGAGAACAAAAGAGGATACAAAACCACTGTTGAAGGGCTTTCCGAGAAATTCAATCCTGAGTATTGGAACTACGCCAAACTGATTTCTGGCGTACTGCGCTACCGCATGCCTATCGATCATGTGATAAAGCTCGTCGGTTCACTGCAACTCAAAGACCAAAGCATAAACACATGGAAAAACGGTGTGGAACGAGCTTTGAAGAAATACGTAGTCGACGGTACCGAAGCCAAAGGCCAGGTATGCCCCGTATGCGGACATGAATCGCTTGTCTTCCAAGAAGGATGTCTAATATGCAAAAATTGCGGAGCGTCGCGCTGCGGATAAGACAACAAATGTAAGGATGGTGTGTCAGAGTTCTGACACACCATCTTAAATATTTAAATCAGATTTCCTTATGAACATCACCCAATCCTATATACATATCAACGATATTCGTCTTCATGCCTGCCACGGCGTGCTGCCACAAGAACAGCTTACAGGAAACGACTACTCCATCGACATAAAAATAGGCTACGACATAAACCATGCTATGCAGTCGGACAATGTAGAAGACACACTCAACTACGCAGAGGTGTATAACATCATAAAAGAAGAAATGATGCAACCATCAAAACTCATAGAACACGTGGCCGGACGCATAGCCAATCATCTGGTACAAGAATTTTCCCAAATATCCACAATAATGCTCCGCATTACCAAACTCAACCCACCTATGGGAGCCGACTGCCAAGGAGCTGGTGTCGAAATACACGTTACCAACGAAAAAACTAAATGAATATTTGCAGTTTTATCAATTAATTAGCTAACTTTGCAGCGTATAATAACTCGTAGCACATCAAATTCATGACAAAAAAAGTATTGCTCGCACTGCTTTTCATCATATCATTTGCATCCTCAGTGACAGGGGCAAACGGAAAATTCACACTCTGCATAGACCCCGGACACGGAGGCAAGGACACTGGAGCACCTGGCTCCATATCAGTCGAAAAGAACATCAACCTGAAAGTGGCACTCGCCTTTGGACGCTATGTAGAACGCAACTGTCCCGACGTGACAATAGTATACACACGACGGACAGATGTGTTCATACCCCTATATGAGCGTGCCGAGATTGCCAATCGCAAGAAAGCAGACCTATTTGTGTCGGTGCACACCAACTCGCTTAAAGGCAACCACACAATGAAAGGATTCGAGACATACACCTTAGGAGACGGATCGTCGCATGCCAAAGAAACGAACCTTGAGGTGGCGAAACGCGAGAACTCTGTCATCCTGCTTGAGAAAGACTACAAACAACATTATGTAGGTTTCGATCCAAATTCGCCAGAAAGCAACATCATGTTTGAGTTTATTCAGGACAAGAACCTAACACGAAGCATAGATTTGGCCAAGATGATGCAGAAACATGTATGCCGCTCTGCCAACCGCCCCAACAAAGGCGTGCATCAACAGAACCTTGCTGTGCTGCGACTCACATCGATGCCTGCTTGTCTTATTGAGTTGGGCTACATATCTACGCCAAGCGAGGAACAGTTGCTCAACAATCAACAACAGATTGACAACATTGCACGTGGTATATATAATGCGTTTGTGGAATACAAAAACAAATATGACACTGGCATGACGGTGCCATACAAACCAATGTCCGACCCGTTACCAGACAAAAAAACAGACGATGATTCCTCAACACCAAACGCAACAGCAGAACAAAGCAACGAACAGGCAAACAACGAGAAGCCTGAGACAAAACAGAACGAAGACAACGTCAGACAACCCGACTATATGCCAGAAATGCGCAGGTCGAAAGAACGCAATACAGAACGTAATGTAAAACGGAAAGTAACACCTGCCGCTAAACACGAGTCACAGGAGGCCGACCAAAGCAGACCTGTGTTCAAAGTGCAAGTGCTCGTGGCACAGCGCCACCTTAAGAAAGGCGACCACAACTTCAAAGGTCTCAAAGGATGCGAAGCCTACGAGGAAAACGGAATGGTGAAATATACCTATGGCGCATCGAACAACTACAACGAGATTTATCGACTTCGCAAGGAGATACTCGACCGTTTCCCCGGAGCATTCATCATTGCCTTCAAGAATGGAGAAAAGATGGACGTGAACCTGGGCATACGTGAATTCAAACAAAACAGGAACAAATAAATACACATTATAAACAACAATTATGAAAGCGTTTACAAAAGAAGTGAAAATCGCAATCGTCGCAATCGTCGGTGTGATTATACTGTTTTTCGGTATGAACTTTCTGAAGGGACTCAACCTGTTCTCGTCAACCGACGACTATTATATCGAGTTCAAGGATATAAGCGGACTCTCATCATCAAGTCCTATATATGCCGACGGCTATAAAGTGGGCACTGTTAAAGACGTGATATACGACTATTCAGGCGAGCATCCAACACGCGTACTTGTAGGTATCGACAAAGCCATGCGCATACCTGTTGGCTCAACAGCCGAAATTGAGAGCGACTTGATGGGCAACGTCAAAGTCAACCTGTTGCTTGCCAACAATCCACGCGAGCGTGTTATGCCAGGAGGTACAATCACAGGCGATGTGAACAGCGGTGCTTTAGGCAAAGCAGCCCAAATGATACCAACCATAGAGAAGATGCTGCCAAAACTCGACAGCATCCTCACAAGCGTAAACATGCTGCTTGCCGACCCAGCAATAGCTCAGTCGCTACACAACGTACAGACAATCACCAACAACCTCACAACATCATCTGCAGAGCTTAACATACTGATGAAACAGCTCAACCGCAATGTGCCAACTATGCTTGCAAAGGCCAATGGTGTGCTCGACAATACCAACAAACTGACAGGCAACCTTGCACAACTCGACCTTGCCACTACAAAGCAACAGGTGGACCAAACAATTGCTAACGTACAGGAGCTCACATCAAAACTCAACAGCAACAATGGCACACTTGGCCTGTTGATGAACGACGCTTCACTCTATCATAATCTCAATTCAACTATGATGAGTGCCGACTCGCTGCTCATAAACTTGCGACAGCATCCGAAACGCTACGTACACTTCTCTCTGTTCGGAAAGAAAGACAAATAAGCAAGAATAAATAAAGACATAAAATACGCTTAGCAACAAGCAATTGTTTCACGGCTTCAGACCTGTGGTCTGAAGCCGTTTTTCCTGTTATACGATAAACCATCTACCTGTCTACAGGTGATTTTTGCAGCAATTGCAACAGAAAGCGTCCATAAGCCATAAACACCAATATATCAGTCACTTACAACTATTACAGTTCTTTATGTTTCACGATTTCATAAAAAAAATTAACTCAAAGAAAATACCACTCCAAATGGCATAAAACCAAGCATTTTGAAAGCAGACTATTTGCTCACCTCAAAAATAATCGCTAATTTTGCAAACGGAATTAATAGTAAAGAACAAGTCGAAAGACATTATATAACATAAATAACACCACAGCCAATGAATTTGAGTCCTGAACAGCTTTGGGACAAATGTCTTGCGCTCATACGCGAGAACATCTCTGAGCAACAATATAACGCATGGTTCAAGAGAACTGTCTTTGAATCCTTCACCAAGGAAACGAAGACAGTATTACTGCGCGTACCGAGTCCTTTCGTGTACGAGTATCTTGAAGAGAACTATGTCGACCTGTTGCGCAAGGTGCTCACACGTGCCTTTGGCAACGGTGTAAACCTGTCGTACCGCATAGTCACTGACAGCGAGAACAAGAAGACCCAAGTGGTAGAAGGCGACGAGCCTGCAGAGGAATCAATGCGCCCACAACAGCGCACCCATGCCAACGAGTCGCCGACGATGCTCGACAGTGCACCACAGCAACAGATTGACTCACAACTCAACCCCAATCTCACATTTAAGAACTATATCGAGGGCAACAGCAACAAGCTGCCACGCGCCATCGGACAAACCATATCAGAGCATCCGCAGAACATGCAGTTCAACCCGTTCTTCGTGTTCGGTCCTTCAGGATGCGGAAAGACCCACCTTATCAACGCTATTGGTGTGGAAGCAAAACGCCTTCACCCAGAGAAGCGGGTGCTGTATATCAGTGCTCGCCTGTTTGAGGTACAGTACACCAATGCTGTTCTGCGCAACACCATCAACGACTTCATCAACTTCTACCAGACCATTGACATGCTCATTGTCGATGACATACAGGAGTGGGAAGACAAAAAAGGCACACAGAATACATTCTTCCACATTTTCAACCACCTCTTCCGCAATGGCAAGCGCATCATTCTCGCGAGCGACCGCCCACCAGTAGAACTCAAAGGAATGAACGAGCGTCTTATCACACGTTTCTCATGCGGACTCATTGCTGAGCTTGAAAAACCTAACGTGCAGCTCTGTGTAGACATCCTCGAAAGCAAGATACGCCACGACGGACTCAGTATTCCAGAGGATGTTGTCAAGTTTATAGCCTCCACAGCCAACGGTTCTGTACGCGATTTACAGGGAGTTATCAACTCACTTATGGCATACAGCGTTGTATACAACTGCGGTATCGACATGCAGTTGGCACAGCGTATTATCAAACGTTCAGTCAAAGTGGATGACAATCCGCTTACTGTCGACGAAATCATTGAGAGTGTTTGCCAGCACTACAACGTTACTCCAGCCAATATCAACAGCCGTAGCCGCAAAAAAGACTTCGTCATGGCACGCCAAGTGGCTGTATATCTGGCGCAGAAATACACCAAGTTGCCAGCAAGCCGCATAGGACGTCTTGTGGGTGGACGCGACCACTCTACTGTAATCTACAGTTGCAACCAAGTGGAGCGACGCATGAAGATTGACCAAAAATTCTTAAGCGAGATTACAAGCATTGAGAATTCATTCCGTTCAAGAACGCAAGTGCTTATTTAAAAAGACTATTATTTTACACTCAATTGACAATTATGAAATGCTTTAGCAACAAAGCAAAATCATAATTGTCATGAGTATCTACTTCTGTGGTGGCTCATGTACCCAAGGATGTCAAATCCATAAAAAAAGTATTATATATTTACTTTGCCATTTATATTATATTAAATGCCACTTGAATATATATTAAATCGCCAAGTATATTATATTTACTTTTTCATCAAACTACAACCATAAAATATCTTGTATATCAGAAGAAATAGAGAATGTTCAAAAGTGGACATTCTCCATTGCTATTTCTCTTTCACCAAACTCAATCATCGCATTAAAAAGACTCACCTTGTTGGCATTTCGCAAATCTTCCAACGTAATATCTGCTTTTTGTATCATTCCCTTGTCCAATAGTGCGGCTCTTTTTGTGCCTGGCAATAAGGGATGTCTGGGAGTCACCCAATGTTTGCCATCAAATATGGCAAGGTTCGTGAATGAGGTATCCGTTAAAAGTCCATGTTTGACGATGATGATGTCGTCACAGTTTCCTTTCTGTGCGACCAAGGCATTGAGGCGACTGCGGTCGGTACTTTTGTAGCCATACGTTATCGTGTCGTCTGCGACCACTTGAAGTGAGTTTATGTTTCGAATAAAATACGGAGCATATTCTACTGCTTCAACGCCTTGTTTGCCATACACCACTCTCGCCTTGTAAAAATCCATACTTTCCGTTGGATTTATCAGTTTTTCCAATGAAGGCATGGACGCATTGCATAATGAAGGAAAGAACTTACAGATCGTTCTTTCCATTCTTTCCTGATGGTATGCAAGAGCTTGTGTCTTTCCATTCACAATCTTTATTGTCTCTACGAATTGCTGTGCCATATTAAAATATATTCTATTCAAAAGGAAGATACACTTTTTGTAACACTTCCTCGTATTCTTTTCTGCAATCACTCTTCGAAGTAATGCCTCCTCCTGCCTTGAAATACGTTCCTATACCGTCATTTTCAAGAAAGCGTATCATTACAGCCGAGTTGAGTTCACCATTATTATATATACCCATGATTCCTGTATAGAATCCACGGTCATAGCCTTCCGCCTCATGGATTATTTCCATAGTCTTGTCCTTTGGCGCACCTGTTATGGAACCTGCGGGCAACATTGCATCCAATATGTTTCCGATGTGCTTTTGATAACCAGTTGGCAACTTGCCGCTTATTTCGGAACTGGTCTGGAGAATATCCCCCTTATTGGTATGGAGCACATCAATATAACGGTATTTATCCACACTTACATGCTCTGCCACACGGCTAAGGTCATTGCGAATCAGGTCCACAATTGTAGCATGTTCGGCAGCTTCTTTTTTATCGCCCATCAACACTTGCTCAGCTTCGGGTAAGGAAGCGTCAATGGTTCCCTTCATCGGATAAGAATATATCATTCCGTTCTTTATTCTCACGAATGTTTCCGGCGAGAAGCATACAAACTGTCTGTTGCTATTTTTGTCTTTTAGCAGAATCTTGTACTTGCCTTTAGCCCGTAGGAAGATGTCCTCTAACGTAAGGTTGCAGTCCACAGTCACCTTACATGTAAGGTTGGCAAGATAACTGTTTCCACGCAGGATGTTGCTTTTGACGGTTTCAAAACTTTTCGTGTAATCTTCAAAATTTGGCTCAAACACTTTCCACGTCGGATGTTTGGTAACCGAAGAGAGTGACTGCCGTTTTACATTGGTTATACCCTCAAAGTCATAAAGGCATTCATCGATAACTATTTCAGACAGCTTCCGTATGTATGCTTCCGAACCTGCATAGTTGACGACAAAAAGGAAAGGCTCCTTTTCGTTAGCCAAATGATTGATACGGTCTATAATATTTTGTTTCATTGTCTTACATATATAAATGCAAAATTATACTATTTATGAGAGAACGCCAAAAATATCCGTAGCCACAGTGAGTACATTTGAAAATCACCCACACAACCATTTCGGGTCACGCAGATAAGCCTGATATGAGTTAAATTATATCAGCTATAGCCTCAACCAAATGTGTGAATCTCGCCACAAGTACAACGATGCAGGCATAAAACGCAGCCAAGGCATCATCAAGCATGCATCCCCATCCTCCGTGGATATTACGGTCTACCCAACGGCAGCCAAGCGGCTTGGTAATGTCAATTATGCGGAATAGCACAAACCCCAGTGCCGCAAGCGATATCGACACATAAGCAGGACCATCAACAAAGAGTGCAGGAAGTGTTGCCATCCATGTGCCGAAATACTCGTCGATGATTACCGTGCGCGGATCCTCGCCCCAATAGCGTTCCATCACATTATCGGTCCACACGCCTATGAACAGCGACCCGAGCACAAGAGCTACAGTTGCCACACACAGTGCCAGCGGCGACAGAAGATAATAAAGCGCTATCCATATCAGCAAGGCTATGAAACCGCCAAATGTTCCAGGTCCCCAAGGGAAAAATCCTGTGCCGAAACCTGTTGAGACAATGACGTGGAACCAAGGAGCCTCGCCAAGTTGATGATTGTTGTTACTACTCATTTCTAACTAAATATAAAATTAAGAATGCCGCGCCTGCATAATAGCCGACGCGGCATTTATTGTTATTATGCCTTGCAAAGGTAGTTATTTTTGCTGTACTGCAGAAATAAATCAGACAAAAGCCACCATAACAATGCACAATAGTCATTTCTGGCGAAGAGTCATTCTCATTCTTCTTCCCACCACATTCCATGCCGGCATCTTGTTGAGCGTGCTTCTTATAGGTTGCACATTCCACAACAAGAACACAAGTAGCACAGCTATGCCTATCATGCTTGCCACTCCATAAAGTTGACGTATTGTGATAGACAAAATACCCGTCATGTCGTAGGGCAGTCCGCGACCAAGATTCTCTGCCACACCATGCCGCATGGCAAGTGAGAAGAGGCCGGAGCACATAGTGCCTATCGTACCGTTGCGCACAAGTCCACACATGGTGAGCCCCATGAAGAAATGCTGAAACGGCATCATGTCCTCAAGATAAATTGTCAACATGACAAAGAATATGGCATTGCCGAAATTGCGCAGGAAAACTGGCAGATACAGCAGTTCTATGTTCACACCGGGAGCCACAAGCATATACATCATTACTTGATAAGCAGCCATTGCCGCCACTCCAAGCGGCATGAGTCGGGTGTACTTCATCTTGAACACCTTTGTCCACACAAGACAGAACAGGCATCCACTGATAGCAGCCACCCACTCTACAAGATTCAGAACATTAAGCGTAGTAATGCCAAAATGCAACACTCCGCCCGTAAACGTAGTCTGAAGCACCTTTGGTGTGGAACTCATAAACTCCACAAAGGCAAATACAATGAGCATTGGCACAAGATTCTTGTATTTCCATGCAGCTGGGTCGATATATGGATGGCGCACATGAAGCATACGTCCTATGCAAATCCACATCGTGATAAAGAACATCACAACGCAAGCCTGCATTTCGGGTGCAAGCAGCCAGTTGTAATACTCACCATAGTTGAAGAACCATATAAACTCTATCATCGCAGCCGACCATAGAGCGCACCCCAACCAGTCAAGACTGACAAATGGCAATGGTTTCATGAACATGAAGTTATGCGTGGTTAGCACCAGGAACAATGCTATGCAGAACATTATGCCTGCCATGAGCCAGTTCATCACCTGCCACGACTGACATATATATATAAGGTGTTCGGTTATCCACGGCGATAGCGACATATTGCCAAGCACGATGCAATAGAGCAAGGGAAAGAACACCGTGAAGTCGCGTTTTGGTGTCATCCACAACTGTATGTTCGACATGCACTCAAACGTGCCGCACAGCTTGAAGAAGCCTGACACATAGGCAAGCACACACATCACCACCATCGACTGTGTTTGCAGGATGAGTACATTGCATACTCCCACTACCAAAGCCGACGTGATGAGCAACTGGCGATTGGTAAACCTGAACTTCAGTCTGAACAGAAACGGGAATGGCATGTTTACGCCTACCACATTGCACATGATTATCATCAGCACGTCCTCGCGCATAAGGCTATAGTCGCCCATAACGTAGGACATCGCACCACCATAGATACCACCTGCCATCTGAAACATAAAGGCAATGAGCAGATAAATCCATGGCTGTGCAAGGCGCGGAATGTAGGGGTTGAAGGAAGGGACACGAAATGGTCCCTGAAGGGTTGGAGGTCCTGGCATTGTTTCTATTTTTATACGTACAATGGAAGTTAATTTTTATTCGTGTAATAGCAGTTAATCATTAACGAGTATTATACGATGAAAGACATTAACGACAGTAGGTCTCTGCATTCTCCCCTGCCTTAAGCAGCGCCACCTGCTTAGCATCATTCTCCGCGGTTATCTTTATTCTCACTGGCACACGCTGCTCCACCTTCACAAAGTTGCCCGTAGCATTATCCACTGGAATCATAGAATAGGCACTTCCTGCAGCGGCAGACACCGACTCCACCTCGCCCTTGAACTTTACTCCAGGCACAGCATCGGTAGTGAACTCCACCTTCTTGCCCACCTCAATGCCAGACATCTGCGACTCGCGGTAGTTGGCTGTCACCCACACCTCCTTGTCGCTCACAATGCGCGCAAGCATCTGTCCCGGCTGCACAAGCTGACCTACATGAATGTCCTTACGGCTCATCACACCGTCGCATGTGGCAAGAATCACGGTGTACGAAAGGTTTAAGCGGGCAAGACGCACCTGAGCCTCAGCCACACTCTCGCCTGCACGCTGACCGCCAAGCTCATGTGTCTGCACAGCCTTCACCGAAGCTGCCGACTGACGGCGACCCTGCGCCTGCTCATAGCGCGCCTTGGCAGCAAGATAACGTGTATGAGCATTGTCATACTGCTGCTTTGTCACAGCATCCTTTGCAAGAAGCACGGTGAAGCGGTCGTAGTCCTGTTTGGCGTTTATCAGGTCCACACGAGCCTCCTCTATTCCTGCCGATGCCGTAGACACATTGCTCAGCGTAGTGGTCATACTTGCCGAAACAGCCGACGAGCCCGACTGTCGTCCCTTTAATCCCGCCTCAGCCTGGGCGAGAGCAAGACGAAACTCGGCATCTTCGATAATCACAAGCGTGTCACCCTTCTTTACATGCTGGAAATCATTAAAGCGTATCTCCTTGATAAATCCCGGCACACGAGTGTTTATAGGAGTAATATGTCGGCACACCTGCGCGTCGTCGGTATACTCCCCATCCATTCCATGCCAGAAATGGCTGAAAGCCCACACGGCACAGCCTGCGACGATAAGGACAACTACTACATTGTAAACTCTCTTTATTACTTTCTTGTTCACTTTGCTTAAATGTTAAATGGTTTATTTTCCAAGTTGTATGTTTTCAACTTATTGTTAGATTTCTCCCGCCACAAACTTCATCTTGTAGTAGGCGTATACGATGTTTATGCGAGCGTCAACCTCCTGAAGCTCGGCATTAAGCCGAAGATTCGAGGCGTCGACCATATCCGTCACGAGAGCCAGCTGACTAAGATAACGCGCGTTCACCACATTATAGTTTTGCCTTGCCAGTTCCACACTCTTGCGCTGCGTGTCAAGCTCGGTATAGGTCTGCAGATACTGCGTGTAGGCAGTGTTCACATTGTTGTTTATCTGTTCACTCTGCACATCAAGCAACTGTTGCGCCTGTCGTGTCTCAGCCGCTGCCTGACGTATGCGCTTGTTCGACTTGTAAAGTGCGCCGATATTAAACTTCACTCCTACTCCAACATACCATATATCAAGATTCTTGTCCACTGGAGGAAGCTCAAAAGTTATCGGGCCGTCAAAATTGTTAGCTGCCACCAAAACCACCTTAGGCTTCAGCTCACTCTTGGCAAGACGCTCCTTCTGCTTGGCTATGCTCACGTTCAGACTGCTCTGCTCAAGAATGGGCGATGTGGCAACAGCGGCATTCTGCCAATGCGCCTCGCCATCCTTCGGGCATGAGACTGTGGCAAGCGTTGTGTCGGGCTGTATTTCGGTGCCGTTTGCCAGCGAGAGCGTGTTGCACAACTGGTGGTTAAGGATAGATCGGGTGTTCTGCAACTGTTTCAAGCCAAGCTGCAACTGCTCCATCTGAAGCTCATAGCGCGTGATGTCGTTCTTCAGGGCCATACCCTGCTGCTGACGCTCCTTTATGTCGGCAATGAGTTGGCGTGTCAAGGCAATATTCTCGCGGTAGACACGCATACGGTTGTCAACCTTATAAAGGTCGAGATACTGCCCGAGAGCCATAAACCGTGTCTGCTGGCGTGTGAGCCTAACTCCTGTCTCTGCCTGTTTCTTGCCAAGTTCGGCAAGCGAGATGCCTGCTGATATTGCTCCGCCTGTATATATTGCCTGGCTTGCCTCAAGTGCAAACGAATTTCCGAGGTGTGGTGATTTCAGTCCGTGCACGTTTGAGAAGTCGCGGTCGGTAAGCAGCGCGTTGCCAATATAGCTCATCGACAGCTGTACCGAAATGTCGGGCAGACGCTGCGAACGTGCAGTCTCAACACCCATCTGTGCAGCCTCAACACCCGTCTTGCTTGCAATCAGCGAGCGCGAGTTCTGCTCTATATGATTAAACAAATCGTTTATTGGCATTGGCTTCTGCATGCCTACAGTAACCACTGACTGTGCCGGAACTGACGCCACACTCTGCGCCACTGCCGAATGTGAGGCTGCGAGAAGCAATAATGTTGGAAAAATAATAGTCTTTGTCACCTTATTTAAATTATTTGTTTTGCGTAATAAAAAAACATTTGTCGTTATCTTCATTTTCGGGTGCAAAGGTATTGGTTTTTCAGTATTAGCACGTTTTATATTTTTCCATGCGCACAGACTATTTGGGAACAAAACTTCTTTTATATCACATAAATTACCGATATTTGCAGACAAAAAGGAAATTCATAGACCAAAACCCACATAAAAGCGTAAAATATAAATGTATTCCGAAATAAATTTCTCCACCGCTGCCGAGCCGCGTCTTTTCCTCACCACGCTAAGCTCTTTTGTCAAGGAACAACAGATGGCACACTACGGAGCTATCATTATTTGCCGAAGTGGCAAGGCAAATATTCAGATCAACTTCGACGACTGGCAACTCTTCGAAGGTGCTGTCATCACAATATTTCCGAATGACGTAATAAGACTAATGCCCGACGAAAAAGAGGAGCCTTTCCTTGTAGAAATGTTGCAATACGACGCTGCCATGCTGCGCGAGGCGAGTCTGCAACTGGAGCACACCGTTTACGAACAACTGCGCCAAGACCGTTGCCGCCAAGACTCTCCCGTCGTCACCAACATCATCAACAATATGTTCCGCCTGCTGCATGTTTACTTCGACCAAGTGGGCTGCACCTGCATCTCGCAACTTGTATTGCTACAGCTCAAGGCCTTCTTCATAGGTTTCCACGAATACTTGCAGCGCAATCCGCGCACTACCAAAAGCAATGGCGAGTCGCCACGTATGCGCGAAATGTTCAACCGCTTCATGATGCTTGTGGAGCGCGACTACAAACTGTCGCGCGACGTGGCTTACTACGCCTCGCAGATGAACATCACACCCAAATACCTCACTCTCATTGTGCGCCAAATGACCCACGAGACTCCCAAGCACATCATCGACCACTACACCATACTGCAACTCAAGCTCCAGCTTACTGCCAGTCGCCAAAGCGTAAAGGAGATTGCATGGGAATACCACTTCAACGACGTGTCATTCTTCTGCCGTTACTTCAAGCGTCATACGGGATTAACTCCGATGGAAATAAGAACTGTAGGCAACGGATGAAGAAATAACAGTTTATTAGACAACTATTTCTATTATCATTCGTAATTATTAAGGATTGTTTGTACCTTTGTACATGAAGAAACAGAACGAAAAGCTATCAATAGCATCAAGATAGTATTGGTTGAGTATTAAAGAATTCATTATGACAACAAAGGAGATAGACGAAAAGTCGTTATTTAACGCACATCGCCTCTTTATGTCGGGCGACATAGATACAATTCCTGTTGGCACTACAGCGGGTCTGCAACAGATACATCATTACCTTTTTGATGGTCTATACCCATTTGCCGGTGTCATTCGCGACAAGAACATCGCTAAAGGTGGTTTTCGATTTGCGAATAGCCTCTACCTTGAAGCAGCCCTCGCAGCTGTGGAAAAGATGCCAGAAGACTCCTTCGAACATATCATTGAGAAGTATGTTGAGATGAACGTGTGTCATCCTTTCATGGAAGGCAATGGCCGATCCACCCGCATCTGGCTCGACATGATGCTCAAACGCTCCCTCGGCAAAGTGATAAACTGGCAGTATGTGGACAAAGACCAATATCTCTCGGCCATGGAACGCTCACCCATCAACGACCTCGAACTGCGCTATCTCCTATCGCAGAATCTTACTTCTGACACGGAGAACCGCGAGGTTATTTTCAAGGGAATTGAGCAGAGCTATTATTATGAGGGGTATGAGAAACAGTATAAGATATAATGAATCAAAAAAGGTGTGTCTAAAACAAACAGAGGTTGGTGATGACATTCACCGCAAGGAGGACGAACTCGGTGTGTTGACTGTCGGACTCTTGGATTTCTTGACAGACAAGAACTTGTTGGAGCAAGGATAATCATTTTATTATATAATTATGCATAGATCCAAG
>OCLF01000264.1_pt1 | contig 16203 bp, 12 predicted proteins | sample 1502881 | NCBI WGS metagenome assembly OCLF01 (sample SAMN03418267, study PRJEB22391) | human gut metagenome | biome: human-gut; feature: organic feature; material: feces | host: Homo sapiens | place: Tanzania | collected 2013-01
TTAATCACTTTCTGAGCATGGCCAATAATGGCCAAAACTACCTTGAGCTGCACAACGGAATAATTGTTTCGCGACAGTCCTTGAACTCCCAGCAGGGAGATTACATTGTTTCTAGGTGTAGTCATCTTTTTTCCTTGTTAGCTGTCTGCCCTTTTCAAGGTAGGCAAATTCATATTTTAAAAGGAAATCGACACAGAAGGATAGGTGAAGATAACAATCAGAGCGCCTACTTATAGCTTCCTTTGGGAGCTTTTACTCATTCTTTTTTTAGCGCTCGTATGGTATATACCATCTTACCATCCATTCCGTGCCGATTATTCTTTTTTCGAAACAATCGGACACAGAATGTCCAGGTAAGGATCCTATACCAAACCCATAAGAGATAGGAAAAGAATGAGTGTACCTATTCTCTCAGGGCGATTGAAAAACCCTCACTTGTATCAGCCTCATGACACTACTGCTTTTTGCCATAGCTTTTGATGCCATTTCAGCTAACCGATTGCAAAAGTAACACCTTTTTTCGAAATAACCAAAAAAAACAAAGAAAAAATACATTTTCCATCAAAATTTCTAAAAAAAAGATTTTTCACACGCGTTTACGTATAGTATAAAAAGTATAATAAAGTATATATATTACTATATATGGTATAGTATAAGGGGCATTTTCTTAAATCTATCTATCTAATTATCAAACACTTAGCATTCCGCCGCTCGCTGAGAGTGTAGCTTCAGCCACCCCCATTCGCCGAGATGGTAGCTGTTTCTCGCCGAGATGGTAGCATAAAAATCACCCACTCCCCGAGAGTGTAGCAACACCAGGAAAGATGGTTTCGGATATCGGCATATAGGGTGCTTGCAGGAGGCATATCGGGCATCAGCCTACACCCAATATGACATGAGAGTGCATTATATATGACGCTGGCAAGTATCATATATGACGCTGGCGAGTATCATATATGACGCTGGCGAGTATCATATATGACGTAAGCAATCATCATATATGACACAGACGAAAGAGTACCATCTTGAACCAAAGTGAACCAAAAAGGACGAAAGTGAACCATCTTGGACCAAAGTGTGCAAATCGCCCCTGCCGGATGTCGTATCTTTGCAAATGTAATTGGGAAGAGTCCGATACACAACAAGAGTTATTCATCTTTTAAATTTTTAGTATTATGTCAGTAAGTTTTAGTTTAGCAAAGCATTTGGCAAAGCCGGGTGACAAGACCTCAGACAGCAAGTATTATGCTTGCACACAGATCAACGATTCCATCTCGCTCAAGATGTTTGCGGGATTGATCGAGAAGCAGACCACCGTATCCCGTGCAGACTGCACCGCAGTATTGGTGAGCGCAGTAGATAACCTCGTAACAGAGCTTCAGCGTGGCAACCAGGTGGAGTTTGGCGAGCTGGGCAAGTTCCGACTCCAGCTTACCAGTACAGGAGTAGATAATCCTGCCGACTTCCGCAGCGACGTCAACATCACCGGGGCAAACATCCAGTATATCCCTGGAGAGGGAGTGAAGAACAAGTTCACTGACCTGGATTACAAGCAGGTGGCATCCAGAGCTCTGCAGATTGCAGCCATGAAGGCAGAGAAGGCGGGCGCCAAGACGATCAACATCGAGGAGGCAAAGAAGTACAAGAAGGACGAGGCGGCTGGCGACGGCACAGACGATACCGACAAGCCAGGAAGCACCACCGGAGGCGGCACAGGTGAGAACACTGGCGGCACATCGCAGGGCACTGGCGGCAATGGTGAGAATACCGGTGATACCGGCAATGGAGACAACAGCAACACGGATGTAGATTTGTAAACCATTTAATTATTAACGAATAAAGAATATGAGTATCAAGAACAAGCAGACATGGAATGAGATCATCAAATTTGTGGTGACAGTATTAACAGCCCTTCTGGGGGCTATGGGAGTATCTTCCTGCTCTTTTTAGGGCACCGCCACCAGGGTTTAACAATGAGTATCTGGTTTTATTTGATAGACTATGAGAAAGATTGATATGATTGTGGTGCATTGCAGCGGTAGCCGCTGCAATCACCCTTACACAGTAGAGCAGCTGCGCCACGACCATGTGGAGGTGAACGGCTGGTTTGACATCGGCTATCATTATTATATTACGCGCGAGGGCAAGGTACATGAGTGCCGTCCGGTAGAGCGGATGGGTGCGCATGCCCGTGGAGCCAACGCCAACTCCATCGGCATCTGCTATGAGGGCGGACTGGACGCCAGGGGCTGCATAGCCGACACCCGAACGGCGGCACAGAAGGATGCGATGTTCTGGCTGATCATCAACCTCCACCACCGTTTCCCTGACATCAAGGTGATACTGGGTCATCGTGACCTGCCTGGCGTACAGAAGGCATGCCCCTGCTTCGATGCCACCAAGCTGCAGCCGCTGCTGGAGATATAGGAATGGGAACAGAAAGAATCATCCCCCAACCTGCAATCTGCGGGCTGGGGGATTTCGTTACTACAGCAACATTAACCAAACCTATACTCTAATCTGTCGGATTATCTGTCAATCTCCGCACGGATGAAGGTGCCGTTCTGACTGTAATATAGGTCGAAGCCCGGAATATCCACTTCGTATCCCCCTATCTCCTTCTCTATCTTGTAAGGCTGGGCTGACGGATAACGCTTCTCGATATCCAGCAGAATCACAGTAGGAACAATACCCTTGGGCAGAACAGAGAACTTGCAGTCCACGCTCTTCCAATCTCCCTTGTCGCTGAAATCTATTTTGGTTCCGTCGCTCAACAACACCTCATATTCCCACTTTCCGTGGTCCTTCTCCTTCTCTACACGGGAGTAGGTGGCAGTAGGGAAATACTGCTTTACAAACTGCTGTGCCTGTACTGGCAACTCAGTATAACCAATCACCTTTTCATCACTGTGGCAAGCTACTGCCACCAATGCAAAAACAAGCGACAAAACACTCGCTAAAAATGTTCTTTTCATGTTGTCTTGAATTTTAAAATTTGAGTAACTACTATATTTATATGATTATTTTATTATCATTTACATCTCCTTTTCAAGGAACAAAACGGTATTCGCCCATACCATTCTTTTGACGCTACAAATATAGTGAAAATTTTTCAAACTACAAAACATCCAACGCATTATCAACAGTGTTTTAACTCTTTTTTAGTATATATCTGCAAAAGGTAAGACTAGACGAAATAACTCGCTAAAAATTTGGATATTACGAATATTTTCCGTATCTTTGCAAACTATAATAACAGTATAGAATTCAACAGTAAAAAACCCAAAATGATGAAACAGAAAAAACATCTGAAAGTTCCGGCTCTGGCTGCCGGAACCACGCTCGTGGCAGCGATGACTCTGATGGCATCCTGCTCTACGGATTATGAAGACCAGATTGTGTACAACGACATCCAGCAGCCCTTCCAGCAGGATTTTCTGAAAGATACATTATCTTTTGACAAAATGCCGGCTGAAGCTGCCCGACACATTCTGAATCTATCCGACCCATCTTCTGAAATCGTAGGCAAGGCAGATTATACCTTCCGCACCGACAATCTCATCAGCGTGAAGAAATCAGCAGTGGGCGATTCGCTCGTCATCACAAGCTGGAGTGCCAAACCCGTTTCCAACGTCACCCTCGAGATGCATATCCCGGAAGCAGATGAATATATCCCGGTAGCCTTCTTCGATTCCATCCCAGCCTTCTCACGCATCAGCTTCCGCCCATCCTTCATCGGCAGACGCAACATCCACAAGAAGGAAGACGGAAAATACGTGAGCTTCGTTGTGCCGTATCTCGACCTCAACCGAATGAAGGCGCGACTCACCAGCGACGACGAGCACTTCAAAATGCTCCAGAAAATTGATGCCACATGGATATGCAGTTTCTCCAACTTCTCGTGGAACCCTACTGCCGGAGAATCCTGCAACTTCCGTGAACTCCGGCCGAGCTACGCCCGCGAATGGGTAGTCATCACCACCAACTACGCCTATATGATGACCACACCGGAATACAAGTACGTGATGGCAAACTTCAAGAAGGTGATGGGAGGCGACCTCTACGACAACAACCGGGTTCCATTCTCTGCCGACAGATACCAGAGCGAGATGGAAAGATTCAAGAAGCCGAAGAACTTCGTACTCGGACAGAGCAGTCCGGCATACGGCGGACTGGGCGGCGGCGCTACCTGGGCTGTTACCAACTGGAACTTCTACGGCCATTATGCCTCCTTCAGCGGATGGGAATCCATCGCCCACGAGTTCATGCACTGCATGGATTTCTCCCACGACAGCAACATGACCTATGCGGCAAAGACTCCGGAAGGTGTGAACGTGGGCTGGACAGAGTTCATCTGGCAGCTGCACATGTGGCTGAGCAAGAAGGGCGACCTGCCATATACCGACCGCAACCTGCTGGGCTTCCACAAACCGGAGAATGCACAGTATCGTGACTGCGACATCATGCTGATTTTCCAGGATGATGACGTATTGCAGAAGAATATCGATAGTTTTTACAAGAAGAGCCGACTGGTGAAGTACTTCACCGAGAATCCGCTCAAGGACAACAAGAAGTAAGGAGGAAAAAGAAAAATGAGAAAAGACGTAATGATGATCAGCGCAGGACTGATGATGCTGGCAATGGCATCCTGCGACAAGACCGAGGTGAGAGAGATAACCGAAGACAGACTGGTGCCGCAGCCGGTAGATACCCTAAAGGTAAGCGACCACTTCTACCTAGATGGCTACCTCTCGCGCACATCCGAGGATATCGGAGGCAGACAGCTGAATGCCGTAAACCTCTATCACGATGGCGAAGACCTGTATGTTGCCAACTTTGCCGGCAAATGCATCGATGTTTTCGATGCTGAAACACTGGAGCTGAAGCGCAGCATCAGCAATGCCGACCGCACACTGGCACGTGATGTATATGCCGAGGGCGAGCATCTCTTCGTGGCAGCCGGCGACAGCCGCGAGGTACAGATCTTCGAGAAGAAGACGGGCAAGTATCTCAGCCGTCTGGGCACAGGTAACTGGCAAGGCAGCAATGTTTCGTGGGCAGGATGCGTGTGCGCCACACCTCGCCTGATATTCGTAAGAGATTCCAAGGAGATGAATATCAGGGTCTTCGACCGTGAGGCGCTGGACATGAATGCAGCCAACAACAACAATGTCTATGCCAAGCTGGCTACAGGCAGCTATTTCATTGGCAGCAAGTTTGAGCCGCAGTCAGAATCCTATGATATGGAAGTAATAGGCGATTCGCTCTATACCTTCATCCCGCGCACGGGCATCATCTATGCCTGGAAAGTGCAGGACATTATTGAGAAGAAGGGCGATGCACCTGTCAAGATTACAGAGGACTGGAATGCCCGCCTGCGTTCCATCTCGAAAACCGACGACAAAGACAAGTTCTTCGTATCGATGTTGAAGGATGGAAAGATGCAGCTGGCAGAATATACCCTGGCAGGCATACAGAAACGAGATTTCTCTCACCCAATCCGCAGTTTTGCGGGCGACGGCCGCGTGAGCCTGCCATCCCAGACCATCGTAACCTACCAGAAGGAGAAGCTGATCCTGACCAACGGCGCCAAGCTCGACCGCTGGGAGATCCGCAACAATCCATCCTACGAGATCCAGCCTCGGCAGAAGTAAGCACTGTATTCTCGGAATAAAAAAATCACCCCATCCTACTTTCGCAAGCGGGATGGGGTTTTGCTTATGTAATAGTAAACCTAAAAAACAAAAGCCTTATTAATTTTTATATTAAAAATAATTTAGATATATGATATTTTTTAGAACTTACGGATTATTATCACTTACTATTATTTCATAAGAATTGCTGCAGGAGGGGCAATTGTGTTATAAAAACCCTCTGCCAACTTTCACAAGCTGACAGAGGCATGTATAAGTAAAAGATATAAACAATAATACCACTGTATTACCGTCTAAAACTATAAAATTAAACTAAAGTATTGCAGATTAAACACAAAACCTGCTTCCTTAAGAAAATGAATGCAGTATATTCACATACACCGACATCAATAGACTCTAATTCTTACGACTTTTATCATCACAGACTATCTACTAGCCTATTTATATATCGAACTGTTTTTTTATCATATCATCGTAAGACTTGTTTTATAGTCAAATTTGAATTGACGTACATTATATATTATTATATATTATGAATGCGCCAAGAACACTTATTGACTCCTCACATCGTTGTCCGAGATAACCACCTCGCCGCCGCAGTTCCAGAAAGAGAGGGAGAACTGTCGAGCAACGAGGGGCCTCTTAGGGGGAATAAAGCATATAAAAAGCTAACAAACATTCTACTTTCACAAAACCTACTCCCAATCGGAAGACTACACTAAACCAATCACCTTATGGAAAACTAAACAAAAGCTATTCCCCTTTTTTGAAAACTAAACTAAAAATCATAGAACAACTACGGGTTGGCATAGCAGCTTAGGGTATGTTTGCCCCCAGCCGCCTTCCTGCTGCAACGACATTGAGCGGTTGTGGCAGTAAGGTAGCTTATCGCTTTACCATGACCAATTTTTCCGTTTATGTCTATTACTTATAATTCGATTTATCTAGATGATGGCTTGTTTTTTTAAAGTATCCCGAGGGCATGAGAGCCCTCGGGATAGGAGGGATTATATAATCTATTATGTTTTAAGGACAAAGAGTCTATGAAATGCCTCTTATTTTGTACAACTACTAAGGTGTTACCCCTTCTTCCTGCGAATCAAGTTTCTTGTATCAGTAGTCTCTTCAAGAACATAACCATCAGGCAGAGTAAACTTACCATCAACCTTGTTCTTCAACTTGCCACCGCCTTCAAACTCGATATTAATGATAGCACCAGGCTTGAATACAGTAGCACCTGTAAGGTTGAGTTCTTTATTAACATCCATCGCTGTCTTCACCCTAATTGTATAATACTCATACTTTGAATCTGGATTATTGTTCTGCTCAGCAAGTTCATTCCAAGCTGCCATAATGCCATCTTCATTCTCAATGGTACGCTCAGCTGCATCGTGGGTTTCTTCTACCCAATCCTCAACCTTAATCTCTGGGTCAATCTTGATGATGTTGCCATCTACATTAAGTGAGAAGTTGATACGATAAGCTACACCTGCCTTCAATGTACCTACTGGCAAAGCAACCTCAGTAGTATAGCTAATCAACTGCTTATTAGGGTCCACATCATTATTACCAGAAGCTATAGAATAGCTTACCTGAGCTATAATATCATCCTCACTCTTGATACCCTCTTGATCATGTGGTGGTATCAAGAAAAGATACTCTCCTGTCTTGAAAAGATCTTTTGCTGTTACGGTTTCCATATCCAAAGCAACACCTTGATTAGCATCAAAAAGACCAAACTTTTCGTTGTTCTTTAAGAAGATATCATCAGTAGAGATATCTGCAGTAGCCTTCACGCTCGTACCATAAGTCCATTTGCCAGCATTATCTGTGCCATCAAACTTAGACTGCTTACCAAACTGATAAGTAGCTCCTGTATAGAGACTACGACTCTTCTTAAGTAACTTTACACCTGTAACAAAAGCCTGGAACTGTGTATCATCAGCCTTACCAGTAGGCTTTGCAACTTTAGCACCAAAGCTAAGACGGGTAGTAATGTGATTGAAAGTAATTGCCACCTTACCATCATTCTTTGCATCTGTATAGTCTGCAGAAACAGCTGTCAGGAAGTCGAGCTGCTTAGCAGCGGTGGTGTACTGATTTAGCTGAAGTGAAAGAGGAGCATTAGTATGGGTTGTAGCGGTTACTACCTTTGCTCCTGATTCAGTAGTCGCATCTTTATCACCAGCCCAATAAGAAAGGAAAGTGATATTTTTATCCTGTGGCCACAACTTTAGTGGAGCATACTCCCAAACAGCCTTGGTTTCATCATACTTGATTACTTGTCCTGAGAATGGATTTTGCAGAGCTGTCTGGTTAGCATCACTGAACAAGCCATTATTTGCTGCATCAAAAAGCTGTGCCCAAGTTCTCTTTCCTGTATTAGTCTGGTCATCTTTATCGTGGGTAATATAAGAATATAAGGTAAATTGTTTATTTGCTTTCAAAGCAGCCAAATCCATTACCGTACCACGCGTCTTACGACTCGTCTGCACATCGAATCCGATGTACGACTTGCTATTTCCTACATTTCCGGCAACATCGTTGTCGGAGCAAGAGGTCATTGCCGCTATCAGCGGCAACGCCATCAATAGAGTTGAAAACTTTTTTTTCACGATCATAAAATTTTTAACTGTTTTTGAAATAATTATTATTTAACACTATTATATTTACTGTTTTTTGCTTTTAATCTTAGAGCAAACAAAGGGGCGACAGCCCCTCTGCTGCTCGTACTCATTACTTATTCCTAGTTATTACTATTTCTTTTATGGCTTTGAAGCCTCATCCTTTTTTGCTTCACTATAACGAATCAGGTTTTTATTTGACACGGTGGTGTCAAGATAATAGCCTGCCGGTAATTTCAAATTTGTAGCATCAGTTGTGTATAATCCTCTATCTGAGAATATCAGTTCAATTGCTGTACTTGCATTCTTGAAAGTCTTTGCTACAGTTGTGAGATCAATTTCAGCATTTGGCTTTGGTTCTCCCACATGTAGTCTGTACCAGGTATATTTGTCATCAGCATTATGACTTTGCGATGCAAGCTCTTCCCATGCTGTTTTGATGTCAGCAACAGTTAGTGCAGTTGCCTCCGCATAAATTGGAGTTACTGTCCCCCAATCATCTACAACAAGGTCAGTATCTATCTGAACGAGGTTTTCTACAGGATTGATCGTGAGATTAAAGCGATATGCTTTACCTGGCTGCAACGTTCCCATTGGCAACGAGACATGGCTTTTTCTTTCAATTCTAGCATGCTCATCTTGACCTTCCTCGGAGAAAGCAAGAAAATACTCCAATTCTACAACAACCGGTCCTGTTGTTTCAGTTATACCCTCATTAGATGGTGGAATGAGAAACATATATTTATCTGCATCAAATAGTTTTGTATATGCAGTAGATGTTAAGTCACCAATATCAGCAACTTTTTCTTCTGTACCGCCTTTTGTTTTGTAATATTTTACAAAAGGCTTCATATAAGAAGACATATCATAATTATAATCAGAATGATATGGTCTTTCCCAAACTCCTGGCTTTCCATCTGCTGTAGGCTTGAATACATAGTATCCATAACTTGGCATGCCCTTACTTTTCGTGCCCTCAAATCTTAAACCTTTAATTTTCAATGTAGTTTTTCCCCATTCTGCGGGATCGATATCCTCCTCTAGCTTAATAGCGAATTCCACACGTGACATAATATGGTGAAACTGAATATCCAATTTACCCTCATTACTTGTTTTGCTTTTGTCAACAGCTGTAGCAGCCAAATAATCATAATTATAACGATAATCTGAAGAGAGTGACAAATAAAGATACGGAGCCTTTGTTTCTGTCGCAGCTGTAAAAGGCGAGGTATCTGTTATTGGCCAATAAGCAATGAATGTTGTTTTTCCATTTTCTGGCCACAACTTAAGTTCTGTTGCATTCCATTTGGTTTTTTCATCATATTTAATTACTGTTTCCTCGTTGAAAGGGTTCACTTTATCACCTTTAGGCTTTACAGGAAATTTATTTTCATCAATACATTGCTGCCAGGTCTTATCTTGAGTATAGACAGAATATATGTTAAATTTCTGGTCTTTTTGATTCAAAGTTGCTGAAGTCTGAACAGGACCGCGTGTAGTACGCTGAGTCTGGACATTAAAACCTATATATGAATTACTTCCTGCGATGCTACTCTCCACTTCTGCGATATCTCCTTCGGAGCAAGAGGTCACTGCCGCCATTAGCGGAAGTGACATTAACAATGTAGAAAACTTTATTTTCATAATCATTTTATTTTATTATATTGCATTATCTTATTTTGTAACGAATGATATTCTCTTTTTTTACAGTCTCATCTACGTAATAGCCTGCAGGTAAAGTTATTTTACCCTTTACATCAGCAAGAACAGTACCATCATTAAATACAAGTTTAACAAGAGCACTAGGCTTTGAGAATATTTTTGCAGTAGATATATCAATTCCTGCTGTTGGGAACGATGCGCCAACCTTAAGAACATAGTATGAGTACTTTTGGTCTTTTTCATCGCACTGCTTTACCAATTTGTTCCAGGCTTCTACAATATCAGAATTTTGAGCTGTAGCCGCTGTAGCCATTGCTGCATCCTTCTCACCTAAATCAGCCCATTCTTCCACAGAAGGAACAATTTTTATAAGATCCTCTGTCGGATTGATAATCAAATTAAAGAGATAAGCCTTTCCTGGCTTCAGACTTCCCTTTGGTAATGCTACCTTTAATTCTTTATATTTTGATAGTCCGTGAACTTCAGTACCCATTTGAACAATAGTATAACCGATTTTCACGATAATGTCTTGTTCCCCTTTTATACCATCGTTTGAAGGCGGAAGGAGAAATAAATAATTACCAGTTTTAAAAAGAGGAGCAGGTCCAATAAAATCTTCATCATCCGGACCCTCACCTCTTTCCTTTCTGAAAGGTTGTACTGCGGTAGTATTGTATTTTTTATAATAGCTATACTCCGTGTCAAGGAGTGAGTACATTGAATAATCGGTTGTGAATCGAATAGCTCCATCAAATGGTTTCCAATAACAGAACTCTGGTTTATCTCCATTTGTTGGAGCTGCACCTAGTTGATCTGTCTTACCGACCACAAAACGAGCCTTATCATACAATTGCGTGCTGCTCTTATCAATATGGAGGCTATTTACAAAAATCTTTGTTTCTCCCCAAACGTTCTTATCTACAGGTTTATCCAGTGATATGTTGAAGGCTAGGCGAGTAAGTATATGCTTGAAGTTTATCTTCACTTTTCCATTATTCACACCTCTATTTAAATCTGGAGAAAGAGCAAATAAAGCATCAACCATTTTATCTGCCTCAGAATTCTGATATACTGTAAACTCAGGCGATTTGTCCGTAAAGCAATAATAATACGGGCTTCCATAATAAGAAAAGAAAGTGGTATTACCCGATTCAGGCCACTCTTTAATATACTTGTATGTCCATTTACCATTATTCCATGTAACATATTGTCCATTATAGAAAGGATTATTACTGCTATTAACATCAAACGCTCCGCTTTCTACTGTTTCTTTCCAAGTTTTGGTACCTGTGTACATAGAGACTATACTAAACCGTTCACCTGTTTTTTTCAATTCATCAACTGTTGCATCAACAGCGGGGCCTCTCGTATTTCTCTGCGTCTGCACATCCACCTCAATATTTCTAGACCCATCAGCTATCGCATCTCCGGTACCTATCATGGTAACGTCTCCCTCAGAGCATGAGGTAGCGGCAACCATAAGAGGAAGGGCCATCAGCATTTTTGATAACGTTTTATTCATGAAATTTAAAATTTTAGTTTTTACTTTTTGTTAATATTATTATTCTTTCTTCTACTCTTACCCATCGGCACATCATATTCCTCCTCCTGCCAGGAATCTACCTTCGGATCAAACATACCGCCTCCACTTACTATTGGCGGAATCTTGATGCCGGAAAGATGAATACAACGGTCGAAACCACGGTCGGCATCAGGTGCCGGCTGTAACATCAGCTGCTCTCTCACGTCGAACTGCATAGGCTCCTGAAGAATGGAGGGGTAATATTCTCCACCCTCATACGTGCCTCGCAGACGGAAACGCAGCGCCAAACGGTAGGGCGAATTCGGCTGGGGTAGCATGCCCAAAATGCGGAAACTCTGCTCCATATAGTCGAATCCCAATTTCTGCTCGCGGTCGAAGATACGACTCGTAAGCTCAAAACTCAACGAGCCTCGCTCCGAACTGTACTCGCGCGTAGCCAACTTCACACTGGTAGGCGTAGCCGAATAGATGGCCTGACAATAGGATACATCGTTCAGATTCTCCATAGCCAGCTGCGCATGCACCTCCTGGGTAAGCCGCTCGGGCTGCAGATTGAGCAGCTTCCGCAGATCACGGTCTGCCTCTGCCTTCTCTTCTGCCGAGAGACTGGAGCCGTCGGTACGGGTTCGGTACACCATGTTAGGCGTCACCTCGTAATCGAAGATGCTCATCGCTGCCAGGATATCCGGCTCATCGTAACTGCCCTCACTCCACATGGATGCCGACTTCCTGACCAGATAATACTCGAAGGTATCAAAGCGGTCGGTGCCCCGGAATCCCACATGCGAAGGGAAATCGGTAGGTGAATTATTGAACACCAGTACCTGATATCGCCCTATGGGCAGCATGATGGAGTCGCGCGTCACATCCTGCTCCATTCTCAGATGAAACCACGGCTTGCCATTGAAGACGGGTCCATCCTTCGAGAAGAAATATACAGATGCGCAGTAGAGGTTCTCCCGGTCGTTGTCGGGGTCGAGCATTGCCTTGGTCCGCCAGTCGATGGTTATTGGAATCATAGCCTTCATCCGGCTCATATCCTCCAAAGGGCGGCGCTCACAACCTGCAATCAAGAGGGCGAGCGCCCACCCAATGGAGAAAGCAATAACCACTCTAATGATACGAATCTGAAAGATTATGAATTTATTTCTGATCATTTTTCCACCCCCTTTCTGCTGTGAAAATTCTTCATAAACCTGCGGTGAAGCTTTTGCGGAGATTCGCGCTTGTAGAATATCGGATACCATACCAGACTCATCTTCACCTTGAGCGGACCCATCCACGAGGTCTGATCCTTGCGCAGCCTATAGAGGTGGTAGCGATAGTCTTCATCGCGCCACCAGGCATAGTAATGGCGGTATCTGGTCTGCAGATAGCCTGCCGATGCGCTTAGCTCAAAGAGCCATTGTCTGGAGAGTGGTTTCACCAATCCTGCACTCACGCCAGCCATATAAAACTCGCCCTGATATCCCTTGGCATGCCGCTCCAGGTCGTAGTAGCCCGTGCCTCCGAAGACTCCTATAAACCATCCCTTCTGGGGGGTATAGAGTTGTCGGGTGCCCGACTGCAGCCAGTAGCGTGCCTCTAGCGAACCGGTGATGATCTCAATACCGTTCTGTCCGTGGTTCCAGAGCCACCATAGGTTTCGCTTGTAGCCATAGATCCACCATGGGAACATATACTCTCCCATCACGCTCCACCGCTTTCCGATGGGCACCTCGAGTTCAACGTTGAGAGCCGAGGCTACATCATAGAGCAGGTTGGTTTTCAGCGCGAAATACTGTCGGGGGCTCCGCCAGAGCGTATCTGCCTGTGTGGCGTATGGCTTGGGATACAGCGAGGCGGGAATCGCCTCATTGTCCAGGGCTTTTGCCCAAAGGGGTAATCCGTTGTCTTTCAGAAGTGTACCACCCTGTTCGGGTCGGCGAGGCAGTAAGCGGTAGAGGATTCTCACATCCGTTCTTCGCATGTCGGCGAAATAATGGTCTGTCATATACCTCCATGCCTTTCCGCCGTCGAGATATCTCAGCTGGTTCTTTCTGTAGTCGTAGGGTTGCCCCTTTCTCATCTGTATGATGGGAATATTCCTGATGATATCGAGCACCTCGTAACGATGTGGCATGTTTCCTTCCTCCACCTGTCGCTGTAGGGTTGCCCAGTCGATGCCGTGCCAGTTGTATCTTACCACGGAATCAGGAATCATCATGAATTGCCTCAGATGTTGAGCTAGATAGACGGCTCTCTTTTTGGAGAGCTTCTCGTTGAAGCCTGTGCTGCTGGTTGGCGAGCAGTATCCTTCGGCGGTGAAGAGATCCACCTTCGCCACATAGTTGCTGTCGCCCTGTAACACCTGCCTCAACCGTTCAATGAACGAGTTGAGCTGCTGCTGATTATCTCCTACCGAAAGATTGATTTCCGAATAACCTTCCTTGTAGTGTATGGTAAGGCTGTCAACTCCCGACTGCGCGAATGCCGCAGGGCTGAGCATCACCCACACCAAAGCGGTGATAATTCTGCATTTTTTCATCATCGTTTTTCTTCATAATCATTTTAAGTTTGTAAAGTTCTACTTTGAGTTTATTACCAGTCTTCTTTTATAAAAAGATTGAGCTGGTTTTATACCGTTTTGTTATTAAAGGTTCCAATCATCATTTACTATAGCTATGTCATTTTGAGTTGGTTTTACCTTATGTCTTCTAATCGTACGAACCGATACAGTTGTACTTTAACTGTAGCAAATGACTGAAATAAATCCTAAAAAACTCTTTTAAGTGTTGTTTGTTTAAGCTGAATGTGCACAAATATACCCTTTTTGGCAACAAAATAAGAAATATTGACCAGAAAGTGTTAATTAAGTGTTAAAAGCCGTTTGAAATTATTGTAAATTGAATATATTATACTATCTTTGCAGCGCAAAAGTTAAAGTACAACTGTTGCACAAAATCACGCTTTTTATATCCCATTTCTACCTTTTGTTTGGTTATTCTAGAAAAAAGCGATACCTTTGTAACGAAGATAACTCAAAATTTTAATTTTTAATCAGAAAGCAACATGATGAAGATCTCATTTTTAAACCGAATCAAGAAATTCGTAGCAGACACACGCAAAAAATCAAAAGGTATTACATTAGGAGAGTTTACCCGAAGTTATGCGGAAGCCAGACACAAGGAAGGAGAGAAAATGTATGAAGGAAGATGCGGCAGTATTCTGAGCATGCTGAAGCACTTGGAAGAATCCGGCATAAGCGACATTCCGCTGAAAAAGGTGGATGTGGAAGCCGTCAAGCAGTTTATCGACTACCTGCGTTCTGCCCACGACCTGCATAAAAACATGAAAGCACCCGGAAAACTATCCGACAGCACCATCCATCTGAAGGTGAATATCCTGAAATCGGTATTGAGGGAAGCCGTGAGACAGGGATTGCTGGAGGAGAACCCATTCTACCTGCTGCCCCATTCCTATTGCGTCAAAGCCCAGTACAGGGAAAGAACTGCGCTGACCCAGGAGGAACTCATCAAGCTGAGCGAAACACCCTGTAATACTCCCGAGCTGAAGGAGGCATTCCTGCTAAGCTGCATCACGGGACTAAGGAAAAGCGATATCCTGAGTCTATCCATCCATGACATCGAAAAATGCGATGACACCTATTATATATATAAGAAGATGAAGAAGACGCAACGCTGGCTCCGGCTTCCGCTGCCGGAAGAGGCGCACCATATCCTCTCGAAGCTCCATGCCAAGAATGATGATACCCCCTATTTCTTCGCCCATCTCTCGCCCCATCATCTGGGCGAGCATCTGGAAGTATGGCTGGAAGACTGCTGTATCTCCGACAAGCATATCACTTTCCATTCGGGGCGCCACACCTGCGCCACCCTATTATTGACGCAGGGCACGGATATCTATACCATCATGAGGTATCTGGGGCATCAGAACATCAACACCACGCAGCGATATGCGCATATCACCGACCAGATGCTATCCAGCGCCACCCATCTGCTGAACTATCAGCTCAGGGGCTTAGCAGCAAGCTAGTTTCCCACAGATTTCACAGATTTACACAGATGCATACCTGTTTCACGGATTAAATCACTTATTCATCATCGCCCGCCAAAGACTGTATCTCGCCTCAGGATTCAGCTGTTCCAGCTGCTGGAAGATCTGCTGCATATCACTGCGGCGCGTGGTCTCCTCGTACGGACACAGCGCCTTCTGCTTCGTGAATTGCAACTCTTCTGCCACCTCCCGGATATCCTTCTCATGAACCAGACAGAGGGGACGGATGATGGTGAGCGGATAATGCTTCAACCGCAGGCTAGGAAGCATCGTGGAGGCAGAACCCTCGAAGGTGATATTCATCAGGAAAGTAACGAGGATATCATCCATGTGATGACCCAGGGCAATCTTATTGAACCCTTGAGTTACTGCAAACTCGAAAAGAGTCTTGCGGCGGTTCCATGCACAGAGAAAACAACGGGTCTTGCGGGGATCGGTGGATTCATCGAAAGAACTATGCAGGATATGGAGTTTGATGCCATTCTCTGCACAAAATGTCTGCAGATAAGAACGGTCGGTCTCGTAAGGGATGTTATCCATAATGATATGCGCCGCCTCTACCTCGATATGCGGCTTATAGATGCGGGCACGCTGAGCCAAGAGGCGCAACAGTTCCAGAGAATCCTTTCCGCCGCTCAAGGCAATGAGAATCCGGTCACCATCC
>OCLF01000267.1_pt1 | contig 16191 bp, 10 predicted proteins | sample 1502881 | NCBI WGS metagenome assembly OCLF01 (sample SAMN03418267, study PRJEB22391) | human gut metagenome | biome: human-gut; feature: organic feature; material: feces | host: Homo sapiens | place: Tanzania | collected 2013-01
GGCGAGACAATCTACGGCACACGCGGCGGACTCGTTGCTCCGCACGATTGGGGCGTGACAACACAGAAAGATAATCGTCTCTTTGTGCATATCCTCAACTTGCAGGATCGTTCGCTCTTCCTGCCTATCGGCTCGAAGAAGGTGCGCAAGGCTGTCGACTTCGTCTCACGCAAGGCTGTGAAGACACAGAAATGCGACGGCGGTGTGCTGATTTCTCTCGACGAAGTGCCTACAGATGTAGACAAGGTAATAGAAATTCAGCTCTAATATTTACTAAAAAAGCGTTGATATTACCAAGTAATTGAATTTTTTTCTCTAATTTTGCATATTTGAAGAGGTGTGCGGTGCTATAAAGTCACGCCATCTCTTCAAATTGCATTATACGAACAGTAAAAAATCAACTAATAGAGATGAAAAAGAAAATCCAGTTCAGTCTCGTTTATCGAGATATGTGGCAGTCTTCTGGCAAGTTCCAGCCACGCAAAGACCAGTTGGAGCGCATTGCTCCCGTGATTATCGATATGGGTTGCTTTGCCCGTGTTGAGACAAACGGTGGCGCTTTCGAGCAGGTGAACCTTCTCGCAGGCGAGAATCCAAACGATGCGGTACGCGCTTTCTGTAAGCCTTTCAACGAGGTAGGCATCAAGACACACATGCTCGACCGTGGTCTTAACGCTCTGCGTATGTATCCCGTACCTGACGACGTTCGTGCCCTCATGTACAAGGTGAAGGCAAAGCAGGGTACAAACATCACACGTATCTTCGACGGTCTGAACGACGTTCGTAATATCATTCCGAGCATCAAGTGGGCTAAGGAAGGCGGCATGACTCCGCAGTGCGCACTTTGTATCACAAACTCTCCGGTTCACACACTGGAGTACTACATGAACATTGCCGATCAGCTCATCGCTGCAGGTGCAGAGGAAATCTGTTTGAAGGATATGGCTGGTATCGGTCAGCCTGCATTCCTCGGCAAGCTCACAAAGATGATTAAGGACAAGTATCCAGAAATCATCATCCAGTATCACGGCCACTCAGGTCCTGGTCTGTCAATGGCTTCAATTCTTGAGGTTTGCCAGAACGGTGCCGACATCATCGATACAGCTATCGAGCCGTTGTCATGGGGTAAGGTACATCCGGACGTTATCTCTGTTATCAGCATGTTGAAGAACGAGGGCTTCGATGTTCCTGAAATCAACATGAGCGCATACATGAAGGCTCGCGCCATGACTCAGGAGTTCATCGACGAGTGGCTCGGCTACTTCATCAACCCGGGCAACAAGATCATGTCTTCGCTCCTTCTCGGCTGCGGTCTGCCTGGCGGTATGATGGGTTCAATGATGGCAGACCTTGGCGGTATGCGCACTACTATTAATAACGTACGCAAGAAGAACGGTCTTGAGGAGTTCTCTATGGACGACCTTCTCATCAAGCTCTTCGACGAGGTGGAGTATGTATGGCCGCGCGTTGGCTATCCTCCATTGGTTACTCCGTTCTCACAGTACGTGAAGAATATCGCCCTCATGAACCTTCTCACTCTCGAGCAGGGCAAGGGACGCTTCGTAATGATGGACGACTCTATGTGGGGTATGATTCTCGGCAAGTCGGGTAAGATTCCTGGAACTATCGATCCGGAGCTTGTTGAACTTGCAAAGAAGCAGGGCCGTGAGTTCACAGACGTTGACGCTCACACACTTCTCACAGACGCTCTCGACGACTTCCGCAAGGAGATGGCAGAGAACGGATGGGAGTGCGGTCAGGACGACGAAGAACTCTTCGAGCTCGCTATGCACCCCGAGCAGTATCGCAACTACAAGAGCGGTCAGGCTAAGAAGAATTTCCTCGCCGACCTTCAGAAGCTCAAGGATGCCAAGCTCGGCGCAAACCTTTCTCCCGAGCAGCTCAGCGCTTACAAGCACGCTAAGGCTGACGCAGTTGTTGCTCCGGTTAAGGGCGACATCTATTGGGAGTTCTCTGGCGAGGGCGAGTGCGCTCCGACAGTTGAGCCGTTCATCGGTAAGGAATACAAGGAGGGCGATGTGCTCTGCTACATCCAGGCTCCTTGGGGTGAGTTCGTTGAAGTGCCGGCAGCTCTTGGCGGCAAGCTCGTTGAAATCAATGCAAAGCGCGGCTCAAAGGTTCAGAAGGGCGACGTTATTGCATACATCGAGCGCGAGCACGAGTAAATATGTATAAGCAAATTATCGACAAATACTACGTAGGATGTGACGCATTGCGCCACATCCTACTAACACATAGCCAATCTGTAACGCAACGTGCGTTGCAGATTGCTTCGTTACATCCCGAACTTCACATCGACGTTGATTTCGTTGAGCAGGCAGCGATGCTTCACGACATCGGAATCATTCGTGTAGATGCTCCCGGCATTGAGTGTCATGGCACGGAACCATACATTCGTCATGGCGTCTGCGGCGCAGAAATGTTGCGCAGCGAGGGTTTGCCAGAGCGTTTTGCCCGTGTCTGCGAGCGTCATACCGGCGCCGGTCTGACCCTTGACGATATCGTTTCGCAAGATCTGCCATTGCCACATCACGACTTGCAGCCCGAAACGATAGAGGAGAAGCTTATCTGCTATGCTGATAAGTTCTACTCGAAAACACATCTCGACCGCGAGAAGACCATTGAGCAGGCAGAGCGTTCACTCGCCAAGTTCGGTGGCGACACATTGGCTCGGTTCCGCATGATGAAGGAACTGTTTGAGCCTGAGAAATAAAGTAAAGAACCAACATTATTCAAATTGAGAACAAAGACAGTTATAGCCCTATTGCTTTGCGCCATCATATTTGTGATGGCAAGTGCTGACGCACCCTTGAAGCAACGCAAGAAGAGTCTGAAAGTTCTTCGCGACTCAATGGAGATGAGCGACATTGCTGACTCCATTGCGCGCGATACTTTGTTGAAGAAGGTTGACTCAACGCAGGTTTTTGGCGTTGACACAACCAAGATGGACTCTCTGCAACTCGCTATCTACCATCACAATAAGGCTATCGACGACTCCATACGCCTCGATTCTATCAACCGCCAGCGTGCGGGAGGCATCAACTCTCCAGTAAACTATTCGGCAAACGACTCGCTCGTATATGATGCTACCACGAAGACCGCGCGTCTTTTTGGCAGTTCTACCGTGAAATACGAGAATATGGACCTTGCCGCCGAGCGCATACACATGAGCCTCGACTCGTCTTTAGTGCACGCTACGGGCGCTAAGGACAAGGCAGACACAACTGGCGTAACGCTTTTCGGTACGCCCGTGTTCTCGATGGGTTCCGACAAGTACGAGAGCGACACCATGGCGTTCAACTTCAAGACAAAGAAGGGACTCATCAGCAACGTATACACACAGCAGGAGGACGGATTCTTGCGCAGCGAGATTTCGAAGCGCAGTCCGAACGGCGAAATCTTCCTTCAGCACGGACGTTATACTACCTGCGACGCCAAAGATCCCGACTTCTATATAGCCCTTTCGCGTGCCAAGGTGCGTCCTGGTAAGGAGGTTGTGTTCGGTCCGGCTTATCTTGTAGTGGCTGACGTGCCTCTGCCGTTTGCCATCCCATACGGCTTCTTCCCGTTCACAAAGAGCTATTCGAGCGGCTTCATCATGCCTACATACGGCGACGAGAGCAACCGCGGCTTCTATTTGCGCGACGGCGGCTACTACTTCGCCATCAGCGACAAGATGGACCTGAAACTTCTCGGCGAGATATACACTAAAGGCTCGTGGGGACTCTCCGCAGCGATGAACTATACCAAGCGCTACCGATTCAGCGGCAGCTTCTATGCAAGTTTCCAGAACACGCAGACCGGTGACAAGGGAATGCCCGACTTCACGCGTTCGAAGAGTTTCAAGATTCAGTGGAGTCACCGTCAGGATCAGAAGGCGAATCCGTACAGTTCGCTCTCTGCCAGCGTCAACTTCGCTACGTCGAGCTACGAGCGTAACAACCTCAGTTCGCTGTACAATCCGCAGACCCTCACGCAGTCTACGCGTACATCGTCTGTGTCTTGGAGCACAACGTTCTCGAGCATCGGACTCTCGCTTAGTTCTACAGCCAACCTCTCGCAGAACATGCGCGACTCGTCGATAGCAATGACCTTGCCCGACCTCAACATCTCGCTCTCACGCTTCTATCCGTTCAAGCGCAAGCACGCCGTTGGCGACGAGCGTTGGTACGAGAAGATCTCGATGTCGTACACGGGTCACATCTCTAACAGCATCAACACGAAGGAGGACAAGCTGCTGCACTCGAATCTTATCAAGGACTGGAGCAACGGCTGGAACCACTCGATACCAATCAGCGGCAACTTCACGTTGTTCAACTATATCAACCTCTCTCCGTCGTTCAACTTCCAGGACCGCATGTATTCTCATAAGGTGATGCGCTCATGGGATGAGACGGCACAGCGTGAGGTGTGCGATACAATCTACGGTTTCAATAACGTCTACAACTATAGCTTCTCAATCGGAGCGTCGACAAAGCTCTACGGCTTCTACATCCCGAGCCGCAAGATATTCGGCGACAAGATTCAGGCTATACGCCATGTGGTTACTCCGAGCGTCAGCTTCAGCTACGCCCCCGACTTCAGTTCGTCGCGCTACGGCTACTATAAGACCTACCAGCGCACTAATGCCGACGGATCGGTCGACCTCGTAGAGTATTCGCCCTATAAAGATCAGCTCTTCGGCGTGCCGGGCAAGGGCAAGACGGGTAACATCGCGTTCGACCTCTCGAACAATATCGAGATGAAGGTGAAGAGCAGCAAGGACTCCACAGGCTTCAAGAAGCTCAGCATAATCGACGAACTCGGTCTGTCGATGAGTTACAATATGGCGGCTAAGGAGAAACCGCTTTCCGACCTCACCATGCGCATCCGCTTGAAGTGGTGGAAGAACTATACGTTCAACATGACCGCCGTTTTCGCCTCGTACGCTTACGAGCTCGACAAGAACGGAAGCCCGTTCGTGGGCAACCACACGCTTTGGGGCATGGGCAAGTTCGGACGTTTCCAGGGTACATCGCAGAACTTCTCGTTCACGCTGACGCCCGACAAGCTTAAGAAATGGTTCGGTGGCGGCGACGACAACGACCGTAAGAAGAAAAACGGAAAGGATGACGAGGAAGGCATCGATACCGACATCGAGTCGAACGTAGACGACACGATGGTGAACGCTCAGCGTGGCGCCCGCAAAAAGAGTGGGGGAGGCAAGGCAGAAACCGACGCCGACGGCTACATGCGTTTCAACATGCCTTGGTCGCTCACGTTCGGCTACGGTATCACGATTCGCGAGAACACCAGTGGCAAGTTCAACACCAAGTCGATGCGCTATCCGTACAAGTTCTCGCAGAACCTCAACGTGAGCGGCAACCTTCGCATCAGCGACGGATGGAACATCTCGTTCTCGAGCGGTTACGACTTCGACCAGAACAAGCTCTCAATGACCACAGCATCGCTTCAGCGCGACCTCCATTGCTTCAATATGTCGTGCTCAGTAGTGCTTGCGCCGTACACAAGCTACAACTTCTCGTTCCGTTGCAACGCAGCAACGCTCACCGACGCCCTCAAGTACGACAAGCGTTCGGGATACAGCAACGCCGTTCAGTGGTATTAATAGAAAGACATCTCTTCTAACTATTTAAAAGTATATCCATGATAACTAAAAAGTCAAGATTACAGCTTGCAACAGCTTTATGCGGTGCGTTCATCTTCGGTGATGCTGTTTTTGCAAATGCTGCTACTGTTGTATTTCCGCAGCAGCAACAACCAGGCAAGGCAATTGCTATGAACACAACAGACCGTTTCGTTCTCAGCAACAACCTCTTTTCGGCATCTTACACACGCAAGGCAGGCAAGTTGCGTTTTGATGGTTGTAAGGCGATGAACCTGCTACCTTCGGAAACACTCTTTAAGTTGCGCCTTGAAGACGGCACCGAACTCTCGTCTGCCCATCTCGAACTGAAAGAGGTTAAGGTTCTAAAACGTAGCGGTGAAGCGAACGCAGTGCGCGAATCGCTCGCTGACGATGGCTACGCACTTACGGCAGTTTACAGCTATAAGGACTTTGTTATCACATACACTATAGAGCTTCGCGACGGATCTCACTATCTGCGCACCGAGATGCAGATAGATGCACTCAACGATGTGCGTTTCGACTGCATCACGCCGATGACTTATACATATAATAATAAGAAGGTGAAGAATGCGCCGGTTGTCGTGGGCAATACCCGCGGCGCACTGCTTGCTAATAATTATATCTTTGCAGGTCTGGAAACACCGATGGGTCTAAATACCAACCGTGTGGATAGCACCGAGCTCGCTACAATCGACAGCCGTAAGATCGTAGCTGTAGAAGGCGACTGGGTTCGCCGCGCCACTCTCCACAAGGGCGAAATATGGCACGTGAGTGCCGTTGTCGGACTCATCGCTCCTGATCAGGCACGCCGTTCTTTCCTTGCATATAGTGAGCGTGAGCGTGCTGCCTCTTGGCATCCGATGACCATCTACAACTCTTGGTATGAGCTGAATATAGACCGCAACAACGCACCTGGAAACCGTGGTGTGTACGATCCGGCTGACGTGCAGAACCTCAAGGGCGACTACACAGAGAACATGACCGCTACGCAGTGTACCGACGTTGTGCAGCACTGGAAGGACAAGTTCTATGATGTGTACGGCAAGGCTCCCGTAGCGTTTGTTTTCGACGACGGATGGGACGCTTACGGCACATGGACATTCAACCCTAACTTCCCTAATGGCTTCCATGATGCAGACAGCATTGCACGCACTATGGGCGCAGGCATCGGTGCTTGGCTCGGTCCGGTGGGTGGATATGGTGCGAGCGGCGAGTATCGTCGTGGTTATTGGCGCGAACGTGGCGGTATGCAGCTCAGCAATAAGGCGTATTTCGACTACTTCGTGAAGTGCTCAAAGGACATGATCGAGAAGTACGACTTCCGTTTCTTCAAGTTCGATGGTATCAGTGCGCAGTTCTCGGCTGTTGGTCCTGACCTCACCGATGCCGGTATTGAGAATTGCGAGGCTATCATAAGCATAGAAAACGAAGTGCGCAAGAAGCGTGCAGATATATTCTACAACACAACCGTAGGCACATGGGCTTCGCCGTTCTGGTTCCATGTGAGCGATGCCGTTTGGCGTCAGGAAGGCGACTTCGGAAAGGCTGGTGTCGGCGACGACCGCGAGCAGTGGATAACCTATCGCGACCGTCTCGTTCACCAAAACTTCATCGAGCGTTCGCCGCTCTGTCCGATCAACACGCTTATGACTCATGGTGTTATCCTCACTAAGTTCGGCGATGTTTCCAAGACAATGAATTATGACGGCATCGTGCGCGAGATGCGTTGTGCTTTCGGCTGCGGTTCGTCGATGGTAGAACTTTACACCGACTACAACTTGCTCGACTCAATCAAGGATAACCAGGGCAACGCAGGTACATTGTGGCGTCAGCTTGCCGACTGTATGGACTGGCAGCAGCGCAATACCGATGTGCTGCCCGACATACATTGGGTTGGCGGCAATCCGTGGGACGGAGAGAAGGCGAGTATCTATGGTTGGGCGGCATGGAACGGCAAGAAGACCACGCTCACATTGCGCAACCCAGACACTGAGAAGCAGACGCTTGTGACAACGCTGCGTGAGGTGTTCGACATTCCGAGCTATGCTAAGTCGGCTGTTGTTCTGCGCAGTTCGTTCGCCGAACAGGTGATCGGTGCAGACGGTTTGTCTGGACTCGCAATGAACGAGGCAATAGACATCGATAGCGAGATCAATATCACAATGCCAGCCTCTTCAGTATTCGTTTTTGAAGGAATAGTGAAGTAGAAAATATTACAAGTAAATGTGTAAGATAAGGTGGAGTTGACAACAACTTCACCTTTTTTATGTGCTACTATATGCGTTCTTAACTACAACTTTTCTTCTTTTAAAGTGCATTAAAAAAAAAATACTGCCATTGTCGTCGTTCACGTCCGCCATCCAATCAGATTCCGTCCGCCGCCCGATCAGATTCCGTCCGCCGTCCGATCGGGTTCCGTTCGGTGCACGATGACTTTTCTTAATCATAAAGTCTGTAAATGTTCGGGTTTTCTCGAAAAGAGTTAGTAACTTTGTGAGCTATATCCACATTCATAAAAAATAATTAGGAGTATGAAGAATCAGAAAATGTATGAGGCAAGCGACAAGATGATTTCGCTCATTCGCGACAACTACAACTTGTTGCAGAGTTTAGGTAGCTTCGGTATCAGTCTCGGCTTTGGCGACAAGACGGTTAAGCAGGTATGCGACGACCAGAATGTGGACACCAATACGTTTCTCGCCGTAGTCAACTTCACCATCAACGGCTATCGCGAAATGGACGACGTGTCGCGCCTCTCCGTGCCTACACTGTTGCAGTATCTGAAGGCAAGCCACGACTATTTTATCGGTTTCCAGTTGCCGTTTATACGCAAGGAACTTGTAGACGCGCTTGACGAAAACGACAACCTCGCTCGACTCATACTGAAACTTTACGACGAATATTCGCGTGCGGTTACGCAGCACATGAAGTACGAGGAGAAGACCGTCTTCCCGTACGTTGAGTCGCTCATCGCCGGCAAGCCGATGGCAAACTATGCCATCGACATGTACTCGAAGCATCACGGACAGGAAAGTTCGAAGCTGCGCGAGCTGAAGAGCATCATCATCAAGTATTTCCCAGGCGACTGCTTGCGCAACAATCAGCTTTCGGCTACGCTCTACGATATATATAATAATGAGGAGTGGCTGGCGCTGCATGCCGAAGTGGAGGACAATATCTTCATACCAGCCATCAAGTATCTTGAGGAGAAATCGCGCCAGAGCGACGTATCTGCTAAGATTTCCAGCATGATAGGCAAGAATCAGGAAGGCGCCGACGCACTGGGCGAACGTGAGAAAGACGTCATCGTGGCGCTCGTACAAGGCATGAGTAACAAGGAGATAGCCGAGCATTTGTGCATTTCGGTGAACACCGTAATCACCCACAGACGCAACATTGCGCGCAAATTGCAGATACATAGTCCGGCTGGTTTGACCATATACGCGATAGTAAACAACCTCATCGATATTAGTGCGGTGAAACTCTGAAAGTTACATCAAATGCGTTACACTAATGGTGTATGTGAGGCTTAAAATTGTTAGAATTTTTCCGTTGAAGACATAGCGTGGTATCGTTTTTTTTATATACCTTTGCAGCCGTAATCAAAAACATAAATCAGAAACTTTTCATAAGACAGAACACACAAAAGTTTTCCAAAACGGAAAACTTTTCGATTTCTAAAATTGAAAAAGTTTTCTAAAACGGGAAACTATACAATGAAAGATTTTGCAATCATCAAACGCGATGGATCTAAAGACCGCTTCTCTTTAGACAAGATAATGAACGCCATAATCAAGGCGTTCGAGTCAGTGAACGAGGATGTTGACTTAGCCTCTGTTTCTAAGATTGTGAGCCACATCGACGTGTTCGACGGCGTAACAGTTGAGAACATACAGAACCAGGTGGAGCAGGCTCTCATGAGAGAAGGCTACTACAACGTGGCTAAATCGTTCATTATCTATCGCCAGCTTCACTCGGAAGACCGTGAGACTCTCGAAAAACTCAAGTTCCTTACCGACTATTGTCACGCTGCCAATGCTGCAACCGGCTCGAAGTACGACGCCAACGCCAACGTGGAGCACAAGAACATCGCTACGCTCATCGGCGAGCTGCCTAAGTCGAGCTTCATCCGCTTGAACCGCCGCCTGCTCACCGACCGCATCAAGAAGATGTACGGCAAGGAACTCGCAAACGAGTATCTCGACAAGCTCAACCATCACTTCATCTACAAGAACGACGAGACATCGCTCGCCAACTATTGCGCCTCTATCACGATGTACCCGTGGCTCATCGGTGGCACAACAAGCATCGGCGGCAACTCTACGGCTCCTACAAACCTGAAGTCGTTCTGCGGCGGATTCGTCAACATGGTGTTCATGGTTTCGAGTATGCTGAGCGGCGCCTGCGCTACACCGGAGTTTCTCATGTACCTCAACTACTTCATCGGTAAAGAGTACGGACTCGACTATTGGAAGCACGCCGACAAGGTGGTAGACCTCTCTGCAAAGCAGCGCACTATCGACAAGATGATAACCGACTGCTTCGAGCAGATCGTTTACTCTATCAACCAGCCTACCGGCGCGCGCAACTATCAGGCTGTGTTCTGGAACGTGGCTTATTATGACAAACCATACTTCGAGAGCCTTTTCGGCGAGTTCATCTTCCCCGACGGTTCGAAGCCCGACTGGAACGGACTCTCATGGCTTCAGAAGCGTTTCATGAAGTGGTTCAACAAAGAGCGCACAAAGACCGTGCTCACCTTCCCGGTAGAGACAATGGCGTTGCTCGCAAAGGACGGCGACGTAATCGACAAGGAGTGGGGCGACTTCACAGCTGAGATGTACTCGGAGGGTCACTCGTTCTTCACATACATGAGCGACAATGCCGACTCGCTCAGCTCTTGCTGCCGTCTGCGCAACGAGATTCAGGACAACGGCTTCAGCTATACGCTCGGTGCAGGCGGTGTGTCTACCGGCTCTAAGAGCGTGCTCACCATCAATCTCAACCGTTGCATACAGTACGCCGTCAAGAACGGCCTCGACTATGCCGACTATCTCTCTGAGGTGATAGACCTCTGCCATAAGGTGCAGCTCGCTTACAACGAGAACCTCAAGGAACTGCAGGCTCAGGGTATGCTGCCGCTCTTCGACGCAGGCTACATCAACATGGGTCGACAGTATCTCACAATCGGAGTAAACGGACTCGTGGAAGCTGCCGAGTTCATGGGCTTGAAGATCAGCGACAATCCCGACTATCTGCACTTCGTACAGAAGGTGCTCGGTCTGGTTGAGAAATACAACAAGCAGTATCGCACAAAGGACGTGCTGTTCAACTGCGAGATGATTCCGGCTGAGAACGTGGGCGTAAAGCACGCAAAGTGGGACCGCGAGGACGGCTACTTCGTGCCGCGCGACTGCTATAACAGCTACTTCTACATCGTAGAGGACGACTCGCTCAACGTTGTCGACAAGTTCAAGATGCACGGCGCTCCGTATATCGAGCATCTCACCGGTGGTTCGGCGCTTCACATGAACCTCGACGAGCACCTATCGAAGGCTCAGTATCGCCAACTCCTGCGCATCGCTGCTAAGGAGGGATGCAACTACTTCACGTTCAATATCCCGAACACTATCTGCAACAAGTGCGGACATATCGACAAGCGCTATCTCAAGAAGTGTCCGCATTGCGGCAGCGAGGATGTCGACTACATGACTCGCATCATCGGCTATCTGAAGCGTGTAAGCAACTTCTCTGCTGCGCGTCAGAAGGAGGCAAGCCGCCGCTTCTACGCCAACGGCACTAACGAAATCAAAGACTAAAGTTCTTCGGCGTGTCCGAGCTTCATCACGGCTCGGCGCGTCTGAACAAAATATTTTAAACAACTAAAGCAATGCTCAATTATCTTAATACTGGAATCGTATTTCAGGAAATTCCTGATGAGGTGACGTTGTCTATCAACATCACCGGTTGTCCGTGCCGTTGCCCAGGCTGCCATAGTCAGTATTTGTGGGAGAACATCGGCGAGCCTTTGACTCCGATGGTGCTCGACCAGTTCGTTGCCAACTATCATGGCGAGATAACATGCATCTGCTTTATGGGTGGCGATGCCGACCCGAAGTACGTTAGCCAACTCGCACAGTATCTTCACCGCGAGCATCCGCAGCTGAAGGTGGCATGGTATAGCGGTCGCCAGCAGTTCCCGAGAACTATACGCAAACGCGACTTCGACTACATAAAGCTCGGTCCGTACATCGAACACTTGGGATGCCTTAAGGAACGCACCACAAACCAGCGTCTTTACAAGCGCGCGGCAGGCGACGACTTCACCGACATCACCTCACGCTTCTGGAAGAAGTAAACACACGCTTGTTCTTCCGCAATTCACACGTATGTTATAATTCCGTATATTCTATCGTTGACCCCAGCACTCTCGTGGTGTTGGGGTTGATTTTTGTATTCTCTTTTGTTCTTAATTATTTTATTGCGGGCAATTCTTTTTGTTGTAGTCGAATCTTTTTGCGAACAACTTCAAGCAATTCGATTTTTTTTTGTAAGTTTGCATATCAAGTACGAACCACTTAAACTCTATGCCTCAATGACAAGAAAATTTCTTCTCTCCATAATTGCGTTGCTCTCGATATTCTCTTTCGACACGAACGCTCAGAATACTGAAACAGCCAAGTATATGCATGTTTCAGATGTGTCGTTGTTGCGCGATGGCGACGAGGTGATAATTGTGAGCAGCGGTTGTGGAGTGGCAATGAGCAGGTATCAGAACGCAAAGAAGGAATACATTCTGCCTTGCGCCGTTTCTGTTTTCGAAGAAGACGGACTCGATATGGTTTCGTGCGAAACAGACAGTATGGCTGTCTTTACGCTGAAGAAGATATCGGGTGGTTGGCGCTTGAAGGATGCAAAGAGCGGATGGCTTAGTACGAAGAAAAGTCCAGCATCCTCGTTGTTCTATACAGGCAACGAGACTGAGAAGCGCAATCTTATTGATATAAAGTTCTCTAATGAAGGAAATGCGCACTTCGTGTTCAAGAACATTGAGAACAGCGAGAATGATTATCTCGACTATAACTATAAGAGTGTGCGTTTTGCGCGATATACAACCTATGATGCCCATGGCAAGGTGCAGGTATATCGTCGCTATGTCGCGCCGCTTGTTGTAGAAAATCTGACTTTGGGTGAAGCCGAAGGCAACGCCGACTTGGTTTCTTATTATCAAGATGCCTATGTTCACAACATAACAATCGACCGTACGTTCCGAGCAGACGGCGGTTATTACACACTCTGCCTGCCGTTCGCTCTTACAGAGGACGATATGCGCACGGCTTTCCCTGGCATGCAGTTCAAACAACTGAAGGATATCGAGGAAGTTGACGAGGATAAAGTTGTATATCACTTCCTCAGCGTGAAATCTACCGTTGCCGGCGAGCCTTATCTCGTGCGAATACTGCCTGGAGTGACGAATGATATTGTGAAGCCGGTGGTGAAGAACAAGTTCATACTTGCCACAAAGCCAAGTGTGATGAGCTCATCGCTGTCATCCGGCCATTTCAAGTTCATCGGAATTTACGATCCGACTCTGATGCCCGCAGACGGTCGCTACCGCTTTGTGAGTGCCGATGGTACAGACCTCGTACCTCCAAACGCGGAAGGCAATCTGAAAGGACTCCGTGCCTATTTCCTTCTGCCCGAACCCTACGCAACATGCGAATTTGATTCAAACGGAAAGCCCCGTGCTGTGGTGATAGCTGTAGATGGGGCAGAACTTTCTAAATAATAAACAATAAGCCTATGAATTTATTAAGTAAGATAGGAAGCTACGACTTCCTTGTGGAACCGTTCCACTGCGATTTTTCCAATCATATATTCCTCGGTCATCTTGGCAATCACCTGCTGAATGCAGCCGACTTCCACAGCAACGAGCGTGGTTACGGCATGGATTATCTCAATACGGTGCATAAGACATGGGTGCTTTCGCGCTTTGTCATGGAACTCGACGAGATGCCTGTTGCTTACGACCGCATTACGGTTGACACCTGGGTGGAGAATGTTATGAAGTTCTTCACGAGTCGCAACTACGCTATACGCGACAAGAGCGGCAAGCGCTACGGATACGGACGCAGCATCTGGGCGATGATCGACACCGACACACGCCAACCGGTAGACATACTTGCTGAGCGCGACGGTATCATCACGCAGTATATTGAGACCGACGAGCCGTGCCCGATTGAGCCGTTCCAGCGTGTGAAACTCTCGAAGAACGGCGCTGAATGTTGCCGCATTGTAGAGACTCGCTACAGCGATGTAGACGTGAACGGACACATCAACAGCGTGAAGTACATAGAGCATATCCTTAACCTTTGGGGGCTCGACTTCTATAAGACGAACCGCTTGAAGCGTTTCGACATAGCCTATGTTGCCGAGTCGCATTACGGCGACTTGCTGCATCTGTATGTAGAGGAAGTTGCGGCAGGCGAGTTCTGCGTTCAGGTGATGAAGCAGACGCCAGACGCTGGCGAAGAACTCAAGGAAGTGTGCCGCTGCAAGGTTAAGTTTGTAGCAAAATAAGAGAAAAGAAAAGGTATATAGTTGTAAAAGAAAAATCCCAGTGCGATGGTTGAACCAAAGCACTGGGATTATTTTTGTATCTCAAGAATCAGTTCTTGTCAGAACTGACACATAATTCTTTGAGAAATCGGTTTCTTTACAGAACCTATGATTAGTCCTTTGTAGAATCGTTGAATGTAGCAACGCGGTTGAACTCTACCTGCTCGAAGAGCTTGTCAGTAGCACCCATACCAGTTGTCTTCAGACGGTTAGCAGAGATCTTGTACTTCTTAACGAGGATGTCTTTAACAGCCTCAGCACGCTTCTCAGAGAGGCGCTGGTTGAGCTCCTTAGAACCCTCCGGTGAAGCATAACCCTTGATTTCTACGTTAGCGTCCTTGTGGTTCTTCATGTAGTTGGCGATGAGCTCGATAGAAGCTACCTGAGCCGGATCAACTACAGACTTGCCCTGACGGAAGATAACTGTCGGCTGGAGGTTTGTAGCTGTAGCAGTCTTAGTCGGGCGCTTGTTGCACTCGTCGAGAGCCTTCTTCAGGTTGTTGATTTCAGCATCCTTTGCAGAGAGGTTCTTCTGGTTCTGCTCGTCCTTGCTTGTAAGAGTAGCGTTCTGCTCGCGGAGGCTGTTGATCTGTGCGTTGAGAGCGTCAACCTCTGCCTGGTCGCGGCCAGAAGCGATTGTGAAGTTGTGTGTGCCGTTAGAGTTCTTGAACTTGTAAACGAGACCAACGTTAACCTGGAACATAGCGCGGTTGATGTCGTACTTAACACCCTCATAGCCGTTGCCGTTGAGTGCCCAGTTCATAGAAGGCTCAACATAGAGCTGCCATGCCTTTGCCTTGCCAAGGTTGAACGCGAAGTCGAGACCAGCCTTAGAAGTGAACATGTTCATATTGTCGTTATAGTCAGCTGCGTTAGAGAAAACGTGACCCCAGCCGAGACCGTAAACAGCAGAAACCTCGAAGCAACGTGGCTCACCCTTGTAACCGCCTACCCAGTTGGTAAGGTTTACTGTACCGAGGAGTGATGTGTTGATACCGTTAACGGCTGTGCCAGTCTTGTGCAGACCGCCCTGCTTTCTACCTACCTCCTTGAAGTAGATGTTGCTCTCAGCAGCGAGACCGAAAACCGGAGTGAAGTTGCGACCGAGACGTACGCCAAGGTTCGGACGGAAGTCCTGGAGCCAGTGATGACCCTTAGTAGCTGTAGAGACACCAGTGTTGATGCCAAAATACATGTTGTCGAATGTCTTGCTTTCTGTAACTGTCTGTGCAGAAGCCGAAGCTGCCATCACAGCAGCTGCGAAAAGAGTTGTAATCTTTTTCATAATCCTTTTGTTTAAATAATAGTTATTTTGTTATTATCTCTAATTCTTTTATTTATTTATTTGGTGCAAAATAAAGAAAAATAAATGAAAAAGCCAAATAACTCTGCGATTATTTGGCTTTTTCTTTGCGATAATAGGAAAAATCAGCTATAAATACTCAAAAATAGACTAATAAACGCTGTTTATTGCAGTTTTTTAGTTCTTATCGTGCTTCTTTTTGTTGCACATTTTGTAGACCAATGTGCCACCGCGCATGATTTCGCTGTGCGAAATAGACGTCTTGTTGTACTTTTTACCGTTCAGCGTGATATAATCTACGTACTTGTTGTCAGCCGAAATGCCGTCGGCTATAACGGTGAAGGTCTTTCCCTCGGGCAGCTGGAGCACAATTTTCGGCATCTGCGGAGCGCCGAACACATACTCGCCGCTTACAGGGTTGACGGGATAGAAGCCCATAGCCGAGAGCATGTACCAGGCCGACATCTGTCCGCAGTCGTCGTTGCCGCAGAGTCCGTCGACGGTGGGGTGGTACTGTGTGTCGAATATCTCGCGGATGAGTTCCTGCGTGCGCGACGGGCGGCCAGCCAGAGCATAGAGATAAGCCACGTGATGGCTCGGCTCGTTGCCGTGAGCATAT
>OCLF01000271.1_pt1 | contig 15953 bp, 6 predicted proteins | sample 1502881 | NCBI WGS metagenome assembly OCLF01 (sample SAMN03418267, study PRJEB22391) | human gut metagenome | biome: human-gut; feature: organic feature; material: feces | host: Homo sapiens | place: Tanzania | collected 2013-01
GCATTCATCGCCAGCATCTGATAGAGATGATGACCACGCTGGTTGTACTCCATCGTCACCTCCTTGCTGTCTGGTGTCCATTGCATCCATTCCAGTTCATACTGGTTTTCTATCTGATGCTTGTCAGCCTCCACCTTCTTTCCGGTAGCCACATCGATGATGACCGGATAGTGCTGTGGCAGGGCATCGCCCGGCTTGGCATACTCCTGCTTGTGGAGGATAGGCTGCAGCTGGTCGGCAGGCGAAGATTCCACATAGTAAGCATAGCGCTTCTCTACCGGCACTCGCTTGCATACGAAGATGCGCTTGCCGTCTGGACTCCATTGGATGCGGTTGCTGTAATAGCAGCCGATGGTACCATCCTGCGTGAGGATTCGCTTGGCTTCGGTATAAGGTTTTCCTGCCTCATGAACCACCACGTTGTAACCTTCGATGTAGGCTTCCATCTTGCCGTCTGGCGAAAGTACCGGATAAGCCTCCTTCTCCTCATCCACCTCCATCCAGTGGCGCTCATGACGTCTGCCAAACTGAGGTTTGTAGGCTGGACGAGGTTTGATGCCCAGCGCCTTCTCCATCGCTTCCTGCGAATCATAAGTCTTCATCTCATCCTTGTCGGCATCATAGGAAACAAACTTCCTGCCCTGAGGAGTAGAAATCTGATAATGCAGTACGTGGGTGGAATCGCACCAAGCCGATGAGCGTGCCCAATGGAACACGGAATCGGCAGAGAACTGATGACGAAGAGCATAGGCTCTGTTGTAATCTTCTAATGTGCCCTGTGCTGAAGCGGTAGCTGCCGGCATCGCCAGAACTGCGCTCAACAGCGAAAGACCTAAAATCTGATTCTTCATTCTATTTAAAATTTTACTTGTTGACTTCTTTAGTATCTTTTTCTCCAGTTAGGAAAATATTATTTCCCTGTATAGAAATCTGTGATGCGTCGGATGGCACGCTGGCAAACCGGACAGAAATCATCCACTTCGTTGATTCGCATACGGCAGACCTGTGCCGGACGATAACATCCCTTGCTCTGGTTGCCCGCACCCTCGAACACACCAATCTTGAAGACGGCTTCGTTGAGTTTCTTCTGCTCTTTCGCGTTTCTGATATTCTTATGATCCGGAAGTTTGGCAAGCGGCGTAGGAATCTTCACGCCCTTCGGCATCATATCCGCCCACTTGCTCTGGAAATCCTTCAGCGTGGTGAGGTTCGGTTCCCAAGGCTCGGTATCACTAGGATACATCGGGTCGTACTCATCGGTACTGTACTCATCGCCCAAGCCCGCATAGCCATGTCCGAACTCATGAACCAGCACCTTCTTGAACGTAGGATGATCAGAGGTAGAAAGCGTAACCTGGTTGTAGATGCCGCCACCACCATACGTAGGAGAATTCACCAATACGATGATCTGCTCGAAAGGCACATTGCTCAAGGCATCATAGATGCGATGAATCTTGCTCGTGGTGAGATAACGGTTCGAATAGAAAGTATCGTAATGAGAGCAAGCCATCGTGTTCTTCCACTTCCCGTCGTGCGGAATACTCGGACCCTCATCGAGCGATGGAGCTGCAACTGCCACCACGTTGAATCTCGACTTGAGCGAAGCAAAAGGTTCGCGCTCGAAGATGGCATCGGCTGCCCGCTGCGCATCCTGATAGAACTTATCCATCTGGTCCTGGCGATAACCCTCGGCGATGATGGCGAGATCAACACAGTCGGCAGTCTCTCCGCTCTTCACGATGTAGCGGTAAGGGATGCCATTCTCGCCCAATGGTCGGATGAGGATATCCTGGGGATTGATGGTATGGCGCAGTTCTGCTGTCACCTTCTGATGCGTATCGCTCAGGGTGATGCTTACATCCACCGGCTTCTTTGGGAAAGGCACGAGGAAACTGCTCTCAAATGATTTCTGCAGCTGCTTTGCCTCCTGGGTGAGCTGCCACTCCTGGAAGAGTGTGGAGAAGGTGTTTACATAGAGCACCTTGTTGGTGCCATGCTCATACACGGTCACCTGTCCGTTTCCGTTCAGGAATTTCTCATCCAGTCTTGTCTTTCTGCCTGCCCAGGTAGGGTTGCTGTAAGCCTGTTCGAAATAGATAGCCTGGTTCACGCTATCGCCCGCCACGATGTAATCCAGTCGCAGCGTCTTGTCTTCGAAGTTGTCTTCAAAGCGCTGTGCCTGCATCGGCATCGCCATCATCAGGGCGAGAGATGCAGTCAATAATCCTTTATTCTTCATATTATATTTTTACAAAATTCCATTATAAAAAGAGATGCGCCATTACGTAAGCCTTTACAAATGTGTCATCAACCATTCTGCCAAAACCTTGCAGTAATGATCATGGTCTTCTACGAAAGGCATGTGGCGGCTTCCCACGAAGAGTTCCCATTTACTGTTAGGCAAAGCATCATGCATGGCTTTGGCGATGGCAGGAGTACAAAGATCATCACTACCACTAATTACCAAGGTAGGGATGTCGATGCTCTTCATCTTCTCCAAATACTCAAAATCCTTTAAGTCGCCAGTAGCATTTAGCTCATTAGGTCCCCAACCATAAATATACGACAAGGTACCAGCCTTTTTCTCTCTTCTCAGGCATTCAGGCGAGTCGGCAGTAACAGGTGCAGCACAATGTTGCTCCATATAGTGAGCAATTGCACTTTTGTATGCCTTACTGTCAAAATCCCCCGTAGCCTCAGCCTTGGCTATGGCCTTTTGCTCTTTTTCCGGTAAGTATTTTACCAAGCGATGTTGCTCCTTTACCCACATCGAAGCCGATGGATTGGTACTGGAGAGAATGAGTGAGCGAATCCCATCGGGATGACGTTCATAGACGTACGCCAAAGCCAACATACCTCCCCACGACTGTCCCAAGAGATGCACTTGGTCAAGATGTAAGTATTTACGGATTGCATCTAGTTCATCCACCCACGTCTCAGTTTTCCAAAGTTCCGGATGACCTTCTACATACGATTTTCCACAGCCCAACTGGTCGTACATAATGACCTGATGACCAGTCTCGGCAATTTGATCCAGTACCTCGAAATAGTTGTGGGTACTGCCTGGTCCACCATGCAGCAAGATGACAGGTGCCTTGCCTTCCTGGCGTTCGCCCACAATTCGATAATAAACCTGATGTTCTCGAAAAGGCATATATCCCTCCTCTACTTTCTGCTTTTGCCCAGTGAAGGCAAAGTTCTTGGCACGCAACAAGTCTGTATAATCGCAAGTATAAATGTTTTGCTTCTTGTGCTTGCTTATCTGTAATTGAGTAGCAGGGAAATACTGTGCCAACAGATGATACATATCAGGATCCATCGCCAGCAATTCCTCACGGGTGTTAATCCAGTTATGCTTGCCGTCAGCACGTTGTACCTCAGCATTTACATTAAACCAGTCTTGTACAGCCTCGGCAAAATATTCCATCCCATTGTCCAATCGATAAGTATTGGCATAAATGCCACGAGCTTTCGCCTTGGCAAGAAGCGACTCTAGCTTTTCATTGATGGTAGGATCCACCTGATAGATACCTATCAAATGAATGGAATGCGCAAACTCATGGATGAGGATATCCTCGGCATGATACTTATCTATTTGGTAAGCAAGGATGTTCTCTTCTGCACAGGTTGTGACAGGTACTTCCATCGTTCCTTCCATTCCTCGAGCCCGCACATCCATATTCACCGTAGTGTCATTGATCATGAAATGATGTTCTGGGATATCGGTCTCGCCCTCATATCTAGCCATAATAGCTACACGAGTTCCATGCTTTTTCATCGCTTCCAACACCTCTGGTTTTAACATACTCGTCATAGCATAGAGGGTATGATGCGCAGCCACTATACATGAGTCTGGCACTCGCCATGACGTTACGATCGGAATGCCATTCACATCCACGTATTTCTTATAAAATTTATCTAAATGCAAAGATTTGGGTGGTGCCGTTATCTTGCATTCCGGGATGCGTAGCTCTGCATCCCCCGCATACTCTTTGAGTTGTTGCGCTTGCATCGGCAACGCCATCATCAGGGCGAGGGATGCCGATAATAAAGTCTTATTCTTCATTTCGGTTGTCATTTTTATGTTATTTATATTTCGCCACAAAAGTACAGATAATCTTGCAAAAGCGGTCGCAATATCGTCTAAAATGATACAAATATCGTATTTTCCCAAAGAACATCTTAAAGATTCGTCAAAAATCACATCAGAATGATAGATTTGTGCAAAAAAACTTGGGAGATATTATAAAAAGTCGTATCTTTGCCAAAAGAAATCTATAAAAAGAACAGATTATGAGATTATCAGAAGAACGATATATCAGCTTACTTACCGACTTTGGTTTCAAACGTATCTTTGGAACAAAGCCAAATAAAGACTTGCTCATCAACTTTCTGAATTCACTTTTCGATGGAGAGCAAGTCATTAAGGATGTTCGCTACCTTAATAGCGAGCACGTTGGTGATGTTTTCGCTGAGCGCAAAGCTATCTTTGATGTGTATTGTGAAAATGAGAAAGGAGAAAAGTTCATTGTTGAGATGCAGAACGCTTTTCAGAAATATTTCAAAGACCGTTCTCTCTTCTACTCTACATTTCCTATCAGAGAACAAGCTCCAAAAGGACAGGATTGGAATTTCAAGCTAGCCCATGTTTACACGGTAGCATTGCTCAATTTTGATTTTAAGGAAGAAGCTTTCGACCAAAAAGAAATCAACCACGATGTTGGCCTGCTAGACAAAAAGACATTCAAGGTCTTTAACGACAAGCTTTCTTTCAAGTATATTGAGATTGCAAAATTCAACAAAAGCGAGACAGAGCTAGAAACGCTGTATGACAAATGGCTCTATGTACTCAAGAATTTACCCAAGCTTGACAAACGACCGAAAGCTTTAAAAGAAAGAATTTTCACGAAGTTGTTTGAAGAAGCAGAAATCGCAAAATTCAGTCAACAAGAGCTACGAGAATACGAGGATAGTCTTAAGGCTTACCGAGATATAAAAAATTCGATCGATACTGCGAAGGAAGAAGGCAGAGAAGAAGGCAGAGAAGAAGGTATTGCCAAAGAAAAGTTGGCCACCGCAAAACGTCTTCTCGGCATGGGGCTCACACAAGAGCAAGTTGCCAAAGGTACAGGCCTTTCAATAGAAGATATAGAGAGACTTGTTTAAACAATAATAATACAGAAAACCATCCGATAGCATTAGTTATATCGGATGGTTTTCTGTATTATTATCAAACCTCATAATTAAAAGCATAAAAGATGCCTATTCCGCATTTTTTGCCTTCTTATGAAGCTTGAACGCCAACGAGAACATCACGTAACGAGGGATGGTATTATACCAAGTTTCGGTTCTGCCCTGAGCATTGACGGTATAAACCTTGTTGGTCAACTGGTGCAACAAGTCGTAAGCTTGAAGCTTGGCTGTAACATTTCCCTTGCAGAAGGTACGGGTCAACATGGCATTCCATACCAAATCGTCGGTGTTCATCTCGTTACTGTTAAGAGTCCGAAAGTACGTGCCAACCAACGGTTTTGGGTTCCACCACCAGCTTCCATGGTAGCTAATGCATTCTGTATATATTCACGTTTCAGGCTCAGATCCATCACATAGTCCCTGCCCTCACCTTTACTTATCTACTCTGCCAAAGTGCGCTTCTTGTTAAACACTTTGATATCCTTCACCGTATAATAAGGCAGGTTTTCGAGCATCACCTGATTATTGCCCTTGAAGAGTTTCTTGCCATTCAAGGTAAGAAAATCCACTTTCTTTCCATTCACGAAAATCTCTCCACCTTCCTTGAGTTCTACGCCTGGCAACTGCTTGATGAGGGCATCCAGCATGGAACCTTCAGGCAAGGCAAAGGCTGTCGCATCATATACAATCGTATCGCCACGATGCACCACCTGAATCCTGGTGGCTTTAACAACCACCTCATCCAGCAGCGCCTCGTAGTTCTGATTATCTCTCTTCATCAATATCTTAGGCAAGGCATTCTTATATCTTCTGCCCTTAGGCTCGAAAGTATAGTTGACGAATGTATCGAAATAACCTGGATAAGTTGCTTTGAGGATATAATCCCGGCGAATCTTCTCCACAGAGAACTTAAAGAAACTATCTTTATTATAATTATAAACTTCTGCCGACAAGGTATCTACAATAGTAGAATCCTTCAACATCAAAAACACCTTTGCACTCAATGGCATACGAGTGAAAGAGTCGTAAGCTCCACCATACAAGTCATAAAGCTTCTTGACTTTTGTTACCTCCCGGTTGGCTGTCTTTTCCTGTGCCAGCACCGAAAAACAAGTAAGCAACAACAAGAGGCTTATCATAAGTTGTTTCATAAACGGAAATATTAAGTTGTTCTTACTTCACTCTTACCTCATAAGGGAAACGGCGGGAAGATGGATCGAGCGAATGATTCGAAGGAGCTCCCATCACCACCAGATAGAGCGCCTTGAGAGGCTGGGACTTTGGAGCCACAAGCGAAACCTTTCCGCTCATCGCTTCCCCCATCGGGCTGTAGATGCATTCATCGGTATCGGCAGTTACTCCCACCAATCCATAACGGTAACCGATGGTTCTTGCCATCTTGTCCTTGGATGCCTTGAACGCCTTCCCCTCGGCATCGAGTGCTCTGAAATCTACTGTAACCTTCTTGCCAGCCTTCGGGATTTCCAGTTTGATGGCATTGAAACCATAGTTCTCTGGAACCGAAGCTGTATCCGGACGGAGATAACCATTCTTCTGCTTCAGCATCTTGGTATCGAAGGTGCAGGCATAAGGACGGGTCTCCTTGCGGGCATAACCGAAATCGAAGTTCACAAGATGGCGGTAGCAGTCGAACATCTCATCATTAAACTGCTTCTGACTCATCTTATACTTCCGCTTGTAGGTTACAACCGGGTCCTCTCCTACTTTTCCCTCACGATAGAGTTGGGCGATGCTTTCCAATCCATGCTTCTCAGCCCACCATTCTATCACGTATGGCGAATGATAGATGTTGTCCAGATGCAGATAACCCTTATGGGTAAGCTGTCTGAAGGCATCAAAGTGAAACTTCTCGTCCGTTAGCCAGTCGGGATTCACTCTCCAGAGCATCCATTGGGATGTCATCTCGAAGAAACCGCTTCCTCCCCAGGCTTCGCCCGTTTTGTCTGCCATGATCTGAAGCTGGAAACTGTGTCCCAACTCGTGAGCCAGACAATTGAGTTTTTGATCCTGAATACGGTTAGGCGTTACCCAAAGCGCCCCGATAAAGTCATCATAAGTTCCGCCGTAAGCGGTTCCTTCCAGCGAATAGTTCACCATCACCATCATCTTATATTGGTCGCAGATGCTGCCCGGCAGAGAGAACTTCAGGGTATCACGGAAGAAACGGTAGAATCGTTCTACCTGAGTCTGCAGATTACCCAGGTCGAATTTCATCGGCTTACCTTCAAGCGAAGGAGGATTCTGTGGATTATCCCCAAATGGCTTTTCCCAGAAATACACGATATTCTGGGTCTGTGCACTATGTCGCCAGCACCATCTCTCATCATCCTTATTGAAATCATAGGGTTTCAGAGAGTCCGGTACGAAGATGAGTTTCTGTGGTGCAGAAACAGGATTTACGGGTCTGGTGGCAGGAGCCTCAGATGGATCCTGCTGCGCCAGGGCTGCAGTAGCCCAAGGCAAGGTTGCCGCTGTGAGTATCAGCGATAAGAAGATTCGTTTCATTTCGGTTATGATTTTTGCGTTATTTATATTTTTGCGTTATTGATATTACGGCACAAAAGTACTGATAATCTAGCAAAAACGCTCGCAATATCGTCTAAATTGATATAAATATCGTATTCCTGCATCATTTTGATGTATAATATGATGAGATAAGATTATTGCTTGGTTTTCTTAAGCGGGTGCAAAGGTACTACTTTTTTGAATCCACCAAATTTTATAGGGATAAATTTGCAGAAAATATTTAAGGTTGATAATAAATCTCCTTTCACAGAATGTGGATTATGCTGAAAATAAGAGAGTTAAGTGTGAAAGGAAAAATCTCTTCATTTTGAGATGATAATTGACGGCTAAGCTTAAATGTGGCGATGTGTCTTGCTCCGATTGTGAATAGTGGATGTTTTGATAGTGAATAGTGGGTGTTTTTGTTATGAATGTTGGGATGAAGCATAGTAACCAGAAGGATGAGGGATAGATATTGGCAGGCGAAAAGAGGCGGTTTATCGGATGGATGACTAAGCTCGTCTATATGGATGACTACCGTCATCTATATGGCTCACTACCGTCATCTATATGGATGACCCGGGTCATCCGATACAAAGAAGCCTTTTCTATTCCTTTTGTGATAGTTGCTTTCTCCTTTAGACTAAGTTGCCTTCTCCTTATATGAATAGTCTTTTCTGCTGATTATTATTGTTGTTTCTGAGGATTCTCCTTTCACACTTAAGTAGCTGACTATAAACACGCTACAATAATTGTGAAAGGAGAATGAGATTAGTATTTCATTTTGATGGTAATCACTGCTTTGTGCAATTTACCACCCTTATTATATACCATGGTAGGCTTGATGGTGTAAGTTTTGCCCTTCTCTGTAGCACCAGGCTTATGACCTACAGTCAATCCATAAGCACCAGAATTATACTCGAAGTAAATCTTGGTACCATCGCCCCATGTACCTGCCGAACCATCTTCTGCTATCCAGAAACCGATACCGTTGGCTGAATAAGCATAAGAGATAGAGCCATCAGGATTGGTCAAGCCCACAGCTATCTTGCCCTCGGCAGGACCATTGAATCCATCAGCCTTTACAGTGGCATCATCCAAGGTGGCGGCAGCTATCTCTGATGGTTGCATCTTGAAGGCTACGGCTATCTTCTGCATCACACCCTCGTTCAAGAGATTGAAGGTATGCAGAGGATAGCTTTCGCTGCTTGCGTCAAGACTAACCTCAAGTGAAGTCTCCACGTCAGTAGGGTCGCCTTCCGGTATCGTCACGTTACCCAGCAAGTCTGTACCCGAGAACTTCACACGATAAGGCCATTGCTCATCATTGGTCTCATCATCATCCCAGGCATTGCGATTATACTTATCAGGAGCAGCCAGCACACAAAGGTACAAACGCTCGGTATTGACAGGAACTTCGTAGGTTGCCGTGCCTTTCTTGCCTGTATGCATCTCGCCATAATGCGACTTGCCATCCTTGGTGATAGCCACAAAACCATAACGATAATTCTGCTGAGTATTGCTCTGTGAATTATACTTGGTCACAGTACTCTTGGCATTACCATCTCCATCTACCACAGTACCTGGATCACCTGCTGCCAAAGCAGAACCAGGAGCCAAACCCTCAAGCGTAGCACTTACCTTGCCCGAAGCAGGAACATTCAGCGGGATGAGATTGAAACCTGTTGTACCAGGACAGTTAGTATAAGCCACCTGATAATAGCCATCGTTCTTATACAGTTTGGTAGAATAGTTAATGGCAGCCTCCTTCTTATACTGATGTACAGCCTTGAAATCATAGTCTGCACAATGAGCACTATACACATACAAATCCTTGTAGAGTGCATCAAGACTATTGTTGCAATAGATGCGCATATAAGTCTGGAGAGGATCCTCCGGATATTTGCTCTCTTTCCAGATACGGGCGTATGACTCTATGCCATGCTTCTCTGTAAACCAATACTGGAACCAGTAGCTTGCGTAACGCATGAACTCATGGTTGAAGTGGCGATGATGATTCTTGAGCCAAACGGCATAATGAGCATCCTGGTCGAAACACTCATTAGGATAATCCTGGAACGACTGCCACTGGGCACATTGCTCCCAATAAGCACAACCGCCTGCTCCATTTTCACCAAAGCCATAACGGAAGCCTGCAGGCACCAACTGAGAACCATCTGCCCTATCTATTGGCGTAACCTCACCCATGAAGAGTTTGTCGGCAGAAACCTGATATTGGAAAGAGTGCCCTATCTCATGACCGATGGTAGAACCAACCGGCTTGCAGGTAGTTGGATTTACCCAAAGGGCACCAATCTTGTCATCATAGCCTGAACCTGTAGCAAGCCAATCAGTCTGATAAAGGAGATAAATCTGCATCTTATGATTGTCAAGAACCGATTTTCCCTGTCCCACAGTTGCCATACCGAGTTTCTCTACATTGGTCTTATAGAACTGCTCAGCCTTCTGCAACAAGTCATCAATATCCACACGCAACTCCTCAGGCACCGATTCAGCATTAGGATCATCTCCAAATCCTGGCTCCCAGAACACAAAGAAGTGCTCACTCTGCTTCATTCTCCACCACGACCATCTGGCATCGCTTCGGAGCATGTAGTCTGGACCTTTTTCAAATCCTTCATTCCATTTTGCAGGACAATGATACTTGTTATAGTCAACAATTTCAGCTATATCCATTATCTTCACATCCGAAGGTTTGGGATTTACAGGAGTATCAGGTCCTATAGAATCATTGCCGGAACTGCAACTGCCCAATAACAACAAAAGGAACAAAAAAAATATTGTTACGTTCCTCATATTCAGTTTAACTTGTTTCATGATGTATGCTTTAAGTTGATTTTGATTAGATACAGGAATCTAAAGAGTTAGAAAAAATATCGCCCAATAGCGAATAAGTTTTGCTATTGGGCGAATATTTTTTATTTCAAAGGAATCGTATTACTGCTCTGCAGCCTCATCTGGCTCCATTGGCCAGTATGGATTCTGATACAATGGAGAATCAGCGTAAGTCTTATGGTCAGGAGCGGTAAGCATAAACTGACGCAAAGGCATTGGCTGCAGGTACTGAGCCATAGACCAGGTCATACCATTGTAAAGCATATTGGTAGAAACAATCTGGTAAGGACGGAAATACTCAGTCAGCTTACGAGAAGATACCGTAGCTGTTACAGAACCATCGTCAACCAACTGCTTTTCTGTATACCATTTCTCCATTGGAGTATTCCAAAGATGGAAGCCCTCAAGCTGATAAGGCTGTTTCATCAACTGATCAAGAGAACGCCAACGAATCAAATCCATCCAACGAAGACCTTCAGCCATCAACTCTGTACGACGTTCACGACGAATGCTATATAAAGTAGGATCATCCAACGCCTTTCCTGCAGTAAATGCACCCCAATCATATTGTGTACCAGAGCCATCGGTATAACCCTTCAACTCCTGTGCCATATCTGTGGCAGCAATAGTAGTCTGAGGGTCAGCAGCCTCACCTGTAAAGCCAGCAGCCTCGCGGATTGCCTTCCAATATGAAATGCTCTTCGCATTCAAATGATGGTCGAGCATATATTGAGCTTCAATATAGTTGAGCAAAGCCTCTGTTGCACGGAAGGTGATAGATGCAGTATAACCAGCCTGGTTTTCTGCCAAGTTCTGATTGAACGTACCACCCTTTCGAATAGCATAACCTGTAGTATAAGTTACGTCAAATGAACGGGTAAATACTTGAGGAACAGGCTCTATAGGACGAACCTGCTCTGCTGCAATTGTATTATCCTCACCCTGAAGAACGTTCTTCTGACCAGGGCGTTTCAAGAAGATAAACAAACGAGGGTCACGATTGCGAACCACGGCATAAGTCGTAGTATCTTCATATACATATCCATCATGATGAGCATAAGTAGGCTTACCATCCTCCATCAGGAAAGCATCAATCATACCACGGGTAAAACCTGTATAGGTATTACCACGGTTTACAGCTACCTCAATATTATCAGTTACACCTTTACCCTTGTTATAGGCCTTCCAGAGAAGGACCTCAGGATAGGCAGACATATCGGTATTACCAAACTTATAGAAATAAGGATTGGTATCAGATAAAGACTGAGGTACGATACCTGTATTCTTATCCAATTTACCTACATAAGCATCACCTACAATGGCAGCCTCATCAACCGCCTTCTTGAAGAAGTACTTAGCTTCAGCCTCAATGCTACCTGTAGGATACTGATAATTGGCATTATAGTCCTTTGACTTTCCTGGCCATCCCTCACCATTAGGAACGAACGGAGTACCAGCGAAGTTGGTCAACCAAGAACCCTCAAACAAGGCTACACGTGATGCAAACAGATGAGCAACTGCAGGAGAGATACGTGTGGTTGCTTCCCAACCATCAGGCTCCATATAGGTTACAGCAGAATCCAGGTCGGCAAGAATAAAACGAGCCACCTCGTTGCGAGGACTACGCTTATTAGCAGCTACAAGGATAGCCTCATTGTCAGGCATGGCCTCTGTCACAACAGGTAAGTCGCCGAAGCTCTTGTACAAGCTGAAATAAGCATAAGCACGGAAGAAGTGCAACTCGCCGATATATTGGCGAATCTTATTTTCATCACCCGCAATCAATCCATTCTCATAGTTAGACTGTGCTGTATTCAACTGATAGTTGATATCACGAATATTGTTCCAGCTCCATGAAGAGTTGTCGTTACTAGTCTTCCAACTACCTTTCTTATACTTAGAATCGCCATCAGAACCGGTCTGATTATCTGTACCATTATCGTATGCGAAAGTACCATAACCTGCACCACTATGATATGGCAATACAGTCTGATAGAAAGCATTAGCTACGGCTTGAAGCTGAGTAGCGTCCTTGTAATAGTCGGTAGGAGTAATTTCTGTAAGAGGTTCTTGCTTCAGGAAATCATTACAAGAAGCCATCAACATACCGCATGCCAACAAAGGAAGTACCTTTAAAGATATATTGAATTTCATATCATTCTAATATTTATAATGTTAAACTTAAACCAAAAGAGAAGGTTGTGTTCAATGGATATCCATTGCCATACCATGTACCAATGGTCTCTGGGTCATACTGCTTGCGGAGAGATGTTCCTGTCCAGAGGTTCTCACCTGAGAAGTAAACACGAAGTTTCTCAATAGAAATCTTACGTGTCAAATCCTGTGGCAAGGTATAACCAATCTGGAGGTTCTTCAAACGAATGTAAGAAGCATCCTGCAGATACTTTGTCTGAACCTGCTCATTCTTGGCGCTATAGGCTGCACGTGGCAAGTAAGCATCCTTATTTGTCTCCTGGAAGCCATTGACAACAGACCAAGAGTTCTCGTCACGATAATAGTCTTGCAAACCATCCAGGCAGACCTGATACCAACGACCATATTCGAAAGTACCAAAGAAGTAACGTGTACTAGCCCAATACTCACGCTTCATTACTCCCTGGAAGAAACAACGCACATCGAAGCCTTTCCATGCAGCATTCAAGTCAATACCGAAGAGATAGCGTGGTGTGGAATTACCTATCTTCTTAAGATCTCCATGATCTTCCAACGTATTGGCACCCCATGAAATCTTACCATCATTATTGAGGTCACGATACATGATATCACCAGCACTCCACTTGTTATTGTCAATTGTACTCTGGTCAACCTTTGCGATATGAGCATCCATTTCTTCTTGGCTCTTAGCTATACCAATGGTCTCAAAACCATAGATATCACCAATACGCTGTCCCTCAATATAGTTACCCAATGAATGAGAAGGGTTATTAGGATATCTTGTGATAGTGGCATAGGCATCAGAGAGATTGAAGCTGATTCCATACTGCAAGCCATTAGACAAGCGGTCGTTCCAACCGATAGTCAACTCCCAACCATTGGTGCGCAAGTCGGTATTGTTAGTAACAGGTACAGCCGTACCCAAAATGCTAGGAAGTTCTGGGGCATTACCAATCATATTTTTTGTCTTACGCACATACCAGTCGAATGATCCATGCAAGCGATCCTTCAAGAATGCAAAGTCAAGACCGACATTGAAACTCTGAATGGTTTCCCATGTCAAATTCTGAGAAACCAGGCCCGGTGCCCAAGCTGTCATTGGCTTCAAGCCATCCTGCAACCATGTACCATTATTGGCATATACTCCTATCGTCTGATAAGTCTGGTAAGTACCAACATTCTGGTTACCCAAGTTACCATAAGATACACGAAGCTTCAACTGACCAATCCAATCATTGATTGGCTGCATAAACTTCTCTTGTGCAATATTCCAACCTGCAGAAACAGATGGGAAGAACTTCCACTGATTTCCAGAACGGAATCTAGAAGAACCATCATATCGGCCATTAACCTCAAAGAGGTACTTGCCCTGATAATCGTAGTTCAAACGACCAAAGAAACCACAAGTTGTCCAACGGCTCATGTTGCCAGACACAGATGGATCCACAGGATTACCATAAGCATCAATTCCAGTTGTACCATCAATTTGAGGCTTATTACCTACGATGAGACCTGCTCTATCTGCATATTTGTACTTCATACGCTCATCCTCAGACTGGAAACCTGCCATAATATGGAAGTTATGCTTCTTCTGCAAATTGAACGAATACTCAGAATAGAGTTGGAAATTGGTATAATTTTCCTTATAGTAGTCTTCACCTACATAAGTAAAATTATTCTGGTCGTAAGCCTCACCATTCAGATTATACAGATAAGTATGCTGCATATCTGTATGACTCTCATTATGGGATGTACGATAGTTGAAGATAGCATGGGTAACCCAATTCTTGATTGGTTCGATGTCCAAACCTACCTGATGATTATACTCATCATTCTGATAACGATAAGTACCACCATTAGTCATGGTATTTACCATCTCATTATAGAGATTGCCATTTCTATCATACAACGGAACACATGGCCACTGTCCACCAAGATATTCATATACACCAGAACCCAAAGACTGAGGGCGATGATAATCCTTGCGAACAAAACGGAGAGAGTAGTTAAACTTCATCCAATTGGTCCACTGTGAGGAAATCTTGGCTGTAGCAGTATATCGATTACTGCCTTCATCAGCAACCTTAATCAAACCATCCTGACCTAAATATCCAAAAGAAGCATAGTAGTTGAGTTTTTCGTCACCACCGGTTGCACTTACATTGTGCTCCTGAGAGAATGTATGCTTTTTGTATATTGCATCATAGAAATCGGTAGAAGCATAACCATCGGTAAATCCACTCAACCAATAGCCATTAGCATCCGCATCCAAAGAATAAATCAAATTGCCGTTTTTATCCTTACGAGTACCAGCATTTACATATTGGCCCTCTATCCAATCCTTCATACGCTGAACACGGTCTGGTGTAAAAAGCTGACCACCACCAATGTTCGTATTCGCATCATTCTGCATACATGCAAAATCGACAGAGTTCATGCTATGCTTCATACGAATAGGAGTACTGAAGCGGAAATTATTGTTATAGTTCACACTAACCTTGTCACGCTTGCCACCCGTCTTTGTAGTAATCAGGATGACACCGAAAGGTGCACGAGAACCATAAATAGATGACGCTGCAGCATCCTTCAAAACAGATACACTGGCAATATCCTGAGGATTGATAGTATTGATATCACCCTCCATACCATCGATCAAGACCAACGGACTTCCGCTGGAACCCTGTCCGATTGTAGTTGTACCACGTACATTCAAGCTTGGAGTATCATCCAAACTACCTGCAGCCTGAGTAATCTGCAAACCAGCCACCATACCCTGAAGAGCCTGGGTTGCATTACTTACAGGACGGCTATCCAATTCCTCACCCGATACAGCGGTCACCGCACCCGTAAGGTTTACCTTTTTCTGGGTACCGAAACCTACGACCACCACTTCATTCAGTTTGGTATCGTTAGCTTTCAAAACCACTTTTGAAGTTCCAGCAGGAACTACCTGGGTAGCATATCCCAAGTAAGAAATAGCCAACTGAGCATTACGCTTTACCTTAATTACATAGTTACCATCTATATCGGTAACCGTACCATTACGGGTTCCTTTTTCCATAATGGTAGCTCCGATGACTGGCTCACCGGCATCGTCAACAACTGTACCCTTTACGGTAATTTCACTCTGCTGAGCTTCCTCTACCTTAGGGTTTGATAAGGTCTCATTTGCCGCAATAGTAGGTAATGTACCTCCGCAGGCA
>OCLF01000273.1_pt1 | contig 15765 bp, 8 predicted proteins | sample 1502881 | NCBI WGS metagenome assembly OCLF01 (sample SAMN03418267, study PRJEB22391) | human gut metagenome | biome: human-gut; feature: organic feature; material: feces | host: Homo sapiens | place: Tanzania | collected 2013-01
GCTCTGGTGAAGGACCCATGTTCTCCAATGTGTGGAGGAAACGGAAGTCGTTCTTGGTAACCATTGAGCGGCCATCCTGACCCATACCACCTACTTCGAGAGTAGCCCAAACTGGGTCGCCGGTGAAGAGCTCGTTGTATGAAGGGATACGGGCGAACTTAACCATACGGAACTTCATGACCAAGTGGTCGATGAGCTCCTGAGCCTCATCCTCGGTAAGAGTACCCTCGTTCAAGTCGCGCTGGATATAGATATCGAGGAAGGTAGAGATACGACCTACAGACATCGCAGCACCATTCTGAGTCTTCACAGCTCCGAGGTAACCGAAGTACAACCACTGTACAGCCTCGCGAGCGTTCTTAGCTGGCTGGCTGATATCGTAGCCATACAACTGAGCCATCTCCTTCAAGCCCTTGAGAGCCTTGATCTGCATAGCAACCTCTTCACGGAGACGGATTACTTCGTCGATCATCTCACGGTCGCCCATGTTAGCGAGGTCGTTCTGCTTCTCCTTGATGAGGAAATCGATACCATAAAGAGCCACACGACGGTAGTCACCTACGATACGGCCACGACCGTATGTATCAGGCAGACCTGTGAGGATGTGGTTATGGCGCACGAGTTTCATCTCAGGGGTATAAGCATCAAACACGCCGTCATTATGAGTTTTGCAATACTTGTGGAAAATCTCATGAAGCTTCTCTGATGGCTGGTAGCCGTATGTAGTACAAGCCTGCTCTGCCATCTTGATACCACCGTATGGCATGAAGGCACGCTTCAAAGGCTTGTCGGTCTGCAGACCAACCACCTTCTCCAACTCCTTAGTACCCTCGCCGATGTAAGCAGCACCATAAGCTGTCAATCCTGAAACCACCTCGGTCTCCATATCGAGCACACCACCCTTGGCACGCTCCTCTTTCTGGAGTTCCTTCAACATTCCCCAAAGGGTATTGGTAGCCTGAGTAGGTTCTGCCAGGAACGACTCATCGCCGTCGTAGCTAGTGTAGTTGTTCTGAACGAAATCACGAAGATTCACTTCACTCTGCCACTGGTTTCCCTTGAAACCTCTCCATTCTGTTTTCATCATTTTCGTTAATCCTTTATTTTATAAGTTAATAAATATATATATAATTGTACACACTGTCATTCTTCTAAACCAGTCAATTTCCACCTTATTATATATAGGTAAATTCCACCTTATTATATATAAGCAATTTCCACTTATTATATATAGGCAAATCCCACCTTATTATATATAGGGGGATAAAAAAGCCCGAACACGTTTGTGCCCGGGTTTTTATACACCTTGTCCGCAAGGTGTCTGTACGTTGATGTTACCGATGAGTCCATTCCCACCAGCGTTATCTTTCTTGGCCTGATAGCCTATATTTATCGTCATTGACTTGATCATTCCTGTTACAATTTGATTTCGAGTGCAAAGATACGATAATTAAATGAGAAAAGAGAAGAAAACCCAAAGATTTTCTTCTCTTTCTCTTAAAATCCCTATTATTGGGTATCCAGCCAGCACAAATCATGATATTTGTGCCACACCCATATTACACCTTCTTCAATTTCTTGAGATATTCAGAAGGTATCTCCCCATACTCAGCCTTGAAACACCGGCGGAAATAAGCCACGCTATTCATACCTACCATAAAGGAGATTTCACTGATGCTATACTTGCCCTCCAGAAGCAAATGCTCGGCATACTGCATCTTATACTTGCGGATGTATTCGTTGGTAGATATACCCGTGAGCGCCTTCATCTTACGATAGAGCGTACTGGTACTTACCGCCAAGCTACTGGCTACCAAGTTAACATCCACATCACCGCTGATATTTTCTTCGATGAGTTTGTTCAACTTGTCAAAGAATTCCTGATCTACCTTATTGAGCGATTCCCTCAACTGCTCTTTCTTCTGTGCCAAATTGGTCTCCTTCGATTCCTGTATCAGCATCTTGTCGCGTCGGCGCTGCTGCAAGAGGTTAAGGATTCGGCTACGCAAGAGCGAATGCGTGAAAGGTTTGGTGATATACGAATCGGCTCCCGAATCATAGCCCTTCTCCTTGGCTTCGAAAGAATCCTTCGCAGTAAGAAGAATAATAGGAATATGACTGGTGCGCACATCTTTCTTCAAGGCTCTGCACATGGCATTGCCATCCATATTCGGCATCATGACATCTGAAATAATCACGTCAGGCACCTTATCCAATGCCAATGCCAATCCTTCACGACCATCAGCAGCCTTCAACACATCAAACTCATCGATAAAGGAATCTGCCACATAGTCGAGAATCTCCCTATTGTCCTCTACCACGAGGAGCAACGGCTTGCCATTCTCCACACTAAACACAGTTTCCTCCAAATTGAGGACATCAGACGCAGCATCGTTACCCTGCGATTTAGCTGAAGCATTCTCCTCACCTCGCAAAGCTTCCGGATAAATCTCATTCTCATCCAGAGTAACGATGAAACTGGTACCCTGCTCCAGATTGCTTTCAGCCTTCACCTCACCATGATGCAGGGTCACCAACTTCTTGACCAGTGAGAGGCCGATGCCTGTACCGGAAGCCTGATGGGTTCCATTCTCCTGATAATAGCGGTCGAAGATATGCGGCAACGCATTTGCAGAGATGCCATGGCCCGTATCACTCACCGTGATATCCACCAGATGACGTTCCCCGCTGCGGCGACGCTCCACACTGATATCAATATTACCCTGATCGGTATATTTGATGGCATTCGATACCAGATTATCCACGATAATGGTGATGACCTCCTTGTCGATATACATCATGATCGGATTCTCTGGAGCCACAAACTTAATGGCTACGTCAGGCTTCTGTGCCAATTCCTCGTACTTCAGAGAAACCTCATGCACAGCATCCACCACATTTGCCTTCACCACACGAAGCTGACGGTTATCGGTCTCCGTCTTTCTGAATTCCGATATCTGCGTAATCAGTTCGTTCAATCTCACCGCACTCTGATGTATCACCGCCAGCTTATGCTTCACAGCCTTCGTGATATCCAATGAATGCGAAATATCATCGAGCGGACCGAGAATCAGCGTAAGCGGAGTGCGGAGTTCATGAGTGATATTGGTAAAGAAGCGCAGGCGCTCCTCGTTGAGTTTCTGTTCCTTCTCATGGTTCACCTTTTCTGCTTTCAACTCGAATTTCAAGCGGAGATGACGCTGATATATTCTCAATGCCAGATACACGATCGCCAAAACGAATAAGGTATAGCACAACTTTGCCCACCATGAAAGCCAGAACGGAGGACGAACGGTGATGGTAAACTCTGCAATCTTAGAAGACCATGGCTGGTTATGAAAGCGAGCTCGTACCTGCAACTGATAGGTTCCTGGTGGAATATCGCGTAAAGTAATCGTTCCATACGGAGCAGTAATCCAATCATTCTGTAAACCAGAGAGCATATAGCTATACTCCACATTGTTCTCCATGGCAAAGTTCTGCACGGTAAAATTTACCGCAAAGGTATTTTCGTCGTACGCCAACGAGATATGGTTGCGTATGGCAAGATTGATAACGCTATCAGCCTGCTCTATTCCACGAATCAGCCGCAACGAAGTTATAATCGCTTTAGGAGCCTGATTGACAGACAAGACTTTTTTGGGCAGGAAACAGCATAAACCCTGAGCCGAACCAAAATAGATAATACCCTGCTCAGAACGAGCCACACTGCCATCGTTGAAATTGGCCTTAACGACATTATCTTTCTCATTGAAATTGATAAACCTTCCAGCTTGTCCTGCCTTTAAACAACTGATACCACGATTAGTGCTCATCCAGATGTTATGCATCTCATCTTCTATAATGGCACGCACATGGATATTGCTCATTCCCTGTTTCTGGTCATAAATCACGTGTCTATCCTGATGCTTTACATCAAAGCAGATGGCTCCCTCGTTGGTGGCAGCCCAGATACGACCTTTGGAATCACGCATCAGATGATTCACCGCGTTGGAAGGAATATATTCCTTTTCACCCATAGTTGAATAAAACGACTTGATCCGCTTCATTTGAGGCGAAAACACCTCAATACCATTGCCGAAATAGCCCACCCAGACTCTATGCAGGGCATCCATACAGATGGCACGTACCATATCATTGCCAAGATGATAAGTATTTACCACCTTCATCTGCTTGATATCAACCACATAGATGCCATGAGCGGTACCTATCCACATCTGCTGCTTGTCATCTTCGTAGAAACATCTGACATCTTCATGCGCATTTGGCAAAACCTTGCGGAATCCCCCACCTGCCATTTTTACGGTAGCTCCCTGATAGAAAGATCCAAACCACAAATTACCATAGCTATCTCGAGTTGCAGCAGTCACGATACTGCCACCTTCATGTTCATAGGTAGCCAATCGGTTTCTTTCTGGCGAGAAGACATTCAGTCCTTTACCATCAGTACCTACCCATAGCTGCCCTTTCTTATCGAAAACCAATCCCATCACAGATTTCTCCGTGAGTCGTTCCAACTGGTTAGGAACACCAGCCCGAATGGTACTGAATGGCGCAACAGATTGAGTCAGGAAATTGATGCCGCTACCATAAAGTCCAGCCCATACATTATTATATTTGTCTAGCAACAGGCTTCGAACACTATTACCCGTAAGATTAAAATCTCCAAAACCCTCGCTGATGAAAGAACATGGAATCTGAGAACTTGCAGTAAATGATTTGTTGGCAACATCCAATACGGCTATACCCATCTGCTCGGTTGCTACAAGCATATTACCATCTGGCAACTCACAGAAATCATAAATACGATGATTCTTGACGGTTTGATCAGCCACATGCAAAAAGCGCTGACTCAGTGGGTCGTAGATATCAATTCCCACATTGGTACCGATCCATATCGTTCCTTTTTGGTCGCGATACAGACAGTTTACCTCATTACCGGAAATAGAGAAGATGTCCTGGTCATTGTGCTTAAAATTCCTAGCTGTTCGATGTTGGGTATCGATGATGGACAATCCGCTCTTGACATGTCCCACCAGCAGATTGCCATTTCCCAAATCGAGCACACACCACAATTGATTATCAGGCAAACCTTCCACTCTATCTTTATCAAAATGCACAAACTTGCTGGTTGCGGGATCAAACAGTTCTACACCTTTCCAATAGGTGGTAATCCATAGTTTACCATTGGCAGAGTGTGTGATATCCGTAATATCATTCGTTGCGATGCTGGAAGGATTCCTGGAGTCATGCTTATAGCTATGCCATTCTTCTGTTTGATAGTTAAAGGAATTGAGACCATCATTCTTGGTTCCTACCCAGACAACAGGTTCCTTGGCATCATCAATCACACAGTTCAACTCACTGCTGGAGATGCCCTGCCTGTCTCTTTGCTTGTAATAGGTAAAGAAGCTATTGCCATCAAACCGATTCAATCCTTCTTCGGTAGCAAACCAAAGAAAGCCATATTTATCCTGCGCTATGCTTACAACATAATTGCACGATAAGCCCTGCTCCAAGTCTAAAGGTCTGACCTGATATTTCTGAGCCAAGGCAACAATATGACCCATCAAACAGATGAAAACCACAAAAAGTGTCTTTTTTATTTCTATCATATTTATCGAAGCTATATGGTTTTTAATTTTCAATTTGCTGCAAAATTAACAAAAAACTCTTTAAATCAGGCAAGAAACAAGCTAAAAAACACCAAAAACAGCGGCACAAATCTTTCAGTGCACGATTTATACTCCCTATTTGAATGAATTTTCACCATCCGTTCCTAATAATCGCAGTACATTTGCAACCGAATAAACAATACGAAAGTTGCTCAACTAACGCAAGGTTTCTCAACTAACGCATAATAAACAAAACAACAAAATAAAGAACTAAAAAGAATGTCTTATGGCAAATCAACCATTTAATCTAAAGAATGCCCTTCTATGGGCTGCGATTGCTTTGGGTGGATTCACATTCCAGGCATGCAGTAGTGATGATGATTATCCTACAGTGGATGGTCAGAATCCAACGATTTCATTAACATCAGACCTGATTCATGCAGAACCAGGACGTACCTTCAACATCACAGGTAAGATTAGCGATGCCGACGGTATCAAGTCTATCCGACTCAAGAACGAGGGAATGCTCCTCGACAAGACCATCAATCTGCTCGACATCTACAAAGATTCCCTGCTCCATGAGTATAATCTCGACTATGCTTATACTCCAGCAGACGACTGGACCGACAACTCCAGCTTCCCATTGGAAGTGACCGTTGAAGACGTGGTGGGAAAAGTATCAACAGCCAACATCACCATCAAGGGTGACGGCGACTTCACCTTCCCAGTATTTACAGTAGCACCATCTAATAAGGTGAACGTGATGAAGGAAGACCCAACACTCCTGCTCAATGTTGCCGTATCCGACAACAAGTCGTTGAAGAAGCTGATTATTGACATTCCTGGCATCAACAAGCACGACGAGGTAACACTCTCTGGTACCGAGTATGAATACAGCGAGGAATACACATTCCCATCAGAAGATGCAGATTACGAGATGAGCATCAAGGTGTATGACGGCATGGACAACATGACCGAGCAGAAGAGCACCATCATCGTCAGCGACTTGGTTGACTTTGAGAAGATGTATCTTGCAGATGTCAACTCAGCAGCAGAACTGACAAGTGATGTTTACGGTGTACCAATGCTGATTGATCACGTAGGCGAATTCCAGTATCGTGCCCGCTACTACAACCAGAAGCCTGGCACAGGCATACGCTTCATCCCACAGAAGACCGATTTCGTTCCTCTCTGCTTCGGCGTTGACGAGAAGACTGGTCTGCTCACCCGCAAGGCTAGCGATGCAAAGCCTATCATCTTGGAAAAGGTGGGTTACTACGAAATCAACTTCAACATCATCACAGGTGAATACAAGGTAGAGGAATATACTCCTACAACCAAGAAGATGACTCTCAACGGTTCTACCACTGTTGACTTCAACGACGGTTCTGGCGAACAGCCTGCACAGATCTGTCTGGCAGGTAAGGGTTACTTGCCAGAGGGAGCCGGCGAATGGACAACCAATCAGAACGCAGGTGCATTCATCCTGAATCAAGACAAGAACAACCCATATCGCCTCTATCGCGAAATGAACCTCAAGGCAGGTGACGAAATTGAATTCACCATCAGCCAGACTCACTGGTGGGGTTGGTGGCCAGAGCCATTCTGGCGCTTCGACGGTTCGGATGAGAACGAGGCCAACAAGCTCAACGGCGGTGACAACATGAAGAAGGTAAAGGTTCCTGCTACAGGAAAGTATCTCTTCGAGTTCGACTACGCTCTCTTGCGTTCTCGCATCATCCCTATCAAATAGTATAACACGTGTGAAAGAACAGTCATCTAGAATATTAGAAACATAGTAATATGAACAAGAAATATATCATAGCAGCCATGGCAACCAGTTTTGCCCTCAATATGAACGCTCAGAGCGTGAAAGTGACGGGTAATGTCGTGGACAGCAACAACGAACCAGTTATTGGAGCATACATCAAGGTGAAAGGTAGCAGCAAAGGTGCTGTTACCGACCTGGATGGTCATTATACCATCGATGCCGACAAGAACGCTACCCTCGTTATCTCATACGTAGGTATGGCAAACCAGGAAGTGAAGGTTGGCAACCGTTCACAGATCAACTTTGTACTGAAGGACGATGCCAACGACTTGAACGAGGTGGTTGTCATCGGTTACGGTCAGGTAAAGAAGGGCGACCTCACCAGTTCTATCTCAGCCATCAAGGGCGATAAGCTGGAAAAGCTCTCTACCGGTAACGTGATGAACGCCCTCCAGGGTCAGGTGAACGGTGTACAGATCAGTGGTGCCGGTGGTCCGGGCGCTTCTCCTCGTGTCATCATCCGTGGTGTCACCACCGTGAATGGTTCAGACCCTCTCTACGTTGTAGATGGTATGCCTGTAGGTAACAACATCAACTTCCTCAACCAGAACGACATCGAGAGTATGCAGGTATTGAAGGATGCCTCTGCATCTGCCATCTATGGTACCCGTGCTTCGAATGGTGTGATTTTGATTACCACCAAGAAAGGCAAGAAGGGTGATGCCAAATTCAATGTAACAGCCACCGTAGGTCTCCAGACGCTGAAGAAGCAGAATATGGCAGACTCACAGGAGTACAAGCAGGTTTACGACACCCGCTATACCAACGATGGCAACGTATCTCCTTTCAAGGGAAGTGCTGACACCTATACCGACTGGTGGAAAGAATGTATCAACGATGTTGCCGTACAGCAGAACTACGACCTTTCTTTCTCTGGCGGTAACGACAAGATGATCTACTCAGGAAGCATCGGTTACTACAAGCAGGACTCTCAGTACAAGGTAGGTCTGTGGCAGAAACTCTCTGCACGTTTCTCTACCGAATACAATTTCAATAAGATTGTCAAGGCAGGTGTTGACTTCACTCCTCGCTACGAGCAGTGGGATGACACACCAGACCTGATGAGTGCCATCATGGCGATGGACCCAACAACTCCGGTAATGCGTGCTGAGAGTGAATGGACCAGCAATCCATACAGCAACTATGAGCGTTCTCACAACAACCAGGAGTATAACCCTGTAGCAACGATGGCTCGTATGGACTCTGGTGCCAGCGAATATGGATTGCTCGCAACTCCATACGTAAGCCTCACCCCTATCAAGGGACTGACCATCAAATCTGCATTCGGCTTGAACGCCCGCTTCCGCAGAACAGATTCGTTCAACGTAAACTTCTTCATCGACAACCTGGAGCAGAACCCAAACAACAACGCTACCAGAAAGATGGAGAACTGGGTGGACTGGAACTGGACCAACACAGTGAACTACATGACAACCCTCAACAAGAAGCACAACATCAACTTGATGGGCGGTTACACCATGGAGCGCTTCCAGGACTATTGGGCTAACGCATACTCAGAGAACATTCCAAATAATGATGAATCTCTGCGCTACCCTAGCTCAGGAACCAAGAACCCTTCGGCTACGGGTACCGACAGCTTCACTTCGCTGGTATCTTACCTGGGACGTGTAATGTACAACTACGCAGAGAAGTACTACCTCACAGCATCTGTCCGTGTGGATGGTTCTTCCAAGTTCTCCAAGGACAACAAGTGGGCTACCTTCCCATCTGTATCTGGAGCTTATCGTCTTACCGGCGAGGAGTTCATGAAGAACCAGAAGGTGTTTGATGACATCAAGATCCGTGCCGGTTGGGGTAAGGTTGGTAACCAGAATATCGACAACTCGGCATACCTCAGCTCTATCGGTACAACAACCTATGTATTCGGTGGAACTCCAAACCGCATCATCGGTTCTACCGTGAGCGGTATCGGAAACACTAACCTGAAGTGGGAAACCGTGGAAGACTGGAACGTAGGTCTTGACCTCGCTCTTCTCCAGAGCCGCCTGAAGATTACAGCAGATTACTTCGAGAAGACATCTCACGATATGCTGATGAAGAAAGACAACCTCCTCATCCTCGGTTACCCTATGTGGAACGGACAGATGTGGGAAAACGTTGGTAAGATGAAGGCTACAGGTTGGGAACTTGGCATCAACTGGAACGACCATATCCAGGACTTCACCTACGGCGTAGGTCTGAACCTTTCTCAGGTAAAGAACAAGGCTGTGAAATTGAATGGTGATTACATCTGGACAGGTGGATTCAGCGGCGACTACATCGTTCGCAATGCCGAGGGCGAATCACTCAGCCAGTTTTGGGGTTACAAGACAGCAGGTATCTTCCAGAACGAGACAGAGGTGAAGTCATACACCAACGAGCATGGCGAGTCATTGCAGCCAAATGCCAAGCCAGGTGACCTCCGCTTCGTGGATTTGAATAATGATGGCGTCATCGACAGCAACGACAAGACTCATATCGGTAATCCATTCCCAGACCTCATGGTAGGTTTGAACCTGAATGCGGCATACAAGGGCTTTGACTTCGTAGCAAACTTCTACGGAACCTTCGGCAACGACATCTTCAACAAGAACATCGGTCGCTATGCAGGAACCGACGGTCAGAATGTATATGCCGGCACCTACGACAAGACATGGAGAACCGACAACACAGGTGCAGAATTCCCTCGCCTCTCTGTCAATGATTCCAACATGAACTACAAGCGAGTAAGCGACTTCTTCGTAGAGGATGGTTCTTACTTCCGCTGCAAGTTGCTCCAGATTGGCTACACATTGCCTAAGCAGTGGTTCAACAACAAGCTGAACCTGCGCTTGTCATTCTCAGCTCAGAACCTCTTTACCATCACCAACTACTCTGGTGCAGATCCAGAAGCAGCATCAATGGGTAAAAGTGTAACAGAGGCAGGTATCGACTACACAGGTTATCCTAACCCACGTACCTTCCTCTTCGGTTTGAACATGAGCTTCTAATCGCAGGGAATATACATTATTATAATATATGTAATCATTAAAATAAGAAACAAGATTATGAAAAGATATATCATAGGTTTGACCTTGGCTTCTGCTTTGACCATGGGCTTGACATCTTGCTCCGACTTCCTTGAGGAGCCTATCCGCGGTCAGCAAGACATGGAGAACTACTTCACCACCGAGGAAGAGTGCGAAAAGCAGATTACCGGTTGCTACAACTTCATCGCATGCGATGACTGGTGGCAGATTTACAAATTCTACAACCTCTGCAACATCGCTACCGATGATTGCTGGATGGGTAACACCACACAGGATCCGGGTGAATATAGAGTAGCAGCCATGTTTACCGGCAACACCATCGACTTGGGTAATGCCGTACAGAACTTCTGGCAGTATCGCTACAAGGGTATCACCCAGTGCAACATCGCCATCGAAAAGATTGCACAGCTGAAATTCAACGACGAGAAGTATCAGAAGCGCCTGATTGCCGAGGCTAAGTTCCTCCGTGGTTTCTACTACTTCGAACTGGTGAAGAACTTTGGCGGTGTGCCACTGGTAATGTCACTCAAGATGCCTTCAGAAGTTCAGGGTATCACCCGAGCTACCACAGCTGAAACCTACGCTCAGATTGAGCAGGACTTCAAGGATGCCCTCGCTGATCTTCCAAAGAAGGCAGAGTTATCAACCGGCGATATCGGTCGTGCTACCAGCGGTGCTGCCAAGGGTATGTTGGCTAAGGCATATCTCTACCAGGGCAAGTATGCTGAAGCTGAGCCTATCCTGCAGGAACTCACCTGCCGTGGCTCTCACGCCAGCGGAACTCCGGAATATGAACTGATGGATGACTTCAGCCAGGTTTGGAACATCGACTACAACAATGGCAAGGAGAGTCTCTTCGAGATTCAGACCAGCGATGATACCCAGTATTCTCTGGGTGAGCGCTACTCTGTCTTGGTAGGTTCACGTGACGACTCAGGCTGGTCATGGGGTCTTCCTACCAGCAACCTGGAAAAGGCTTTCGAGGATGCAGGAGATGAGATCCGCCTTCGCTATACCATTCTCCACGACGGACAGACCGATGTTCCTGGCGACCCAACCTGGAATGAGGACAACCCATACGTGATATCTGCCAGCAAGCACAAGTCTGGCCGTTGCAACATGAAGCTCTTCATCCCAGTGAATAGACGCCCTAGTCCATACGATGCACCTCACAACCCAATGAACATCCGCCTGCTCCGCTATGCAGAGGTATTGCTGATGTATGCAGAGACAGAGAATGCTCTCAATCATGACAGTGAGGCACAGTGGGCACTCAACAAGGTGCGCCAGCGTGTTCAACTTCCAGAAGTTACCGCCACAGGCACAGCCCTTCGTGATGCCATCCGCACAGAGCGCCGCTTGGAATTGGCACTTGAGGGAACCCGCCTCGACGACCTCCGCCGTTGGAAGATGGATGATGGAAAGACGATGATGGAACACGTATTCGGTCCTAACGGTACTTTCGTGAAGTATAACATGGAGGAATCCACCGACCCATACGAGACCACCAACCAGCAGGAGAACAGCAACGAAGGAATCAACTTCCAGGCACCTCGCGACCTTCTCTTCGCCATCCCTAACTCAGAAATCACTATGAGTAACGGAACCATCAAGCAGAACGAAGGTTACAACTAAAATATCAAAGGGGGCAGGACAAATATCTTGTCCTGCCCCCTTTTCGCTCATTAAAATATTCATAAACTATATACCTTATTATATATATGAGCCTCAGAAAAATGAAAAAAACATCCTTCCTCAGCCTCATAGCTGCCTTGATGATGACTGCCAACCTACATGCGCAATCATCATACACGGTCACCGTAAATCCCAACATCTGCTACCAGACCATAGCAGACTTCGGATCAAGCGACTGTTGGACAGCCGATTTTGTGGGCAAATATTTCAGCAATACGGAAAAAGAAAAGTCGGCGAAATGGCTCTTCAGTCAGGAAATGGATGCTGATGGTAATCCGGAAGGCATCGGTCTCTCTATGTGGCGCGTCAACCTGGGTGCTGGTTCTGCAGAACAAGGCAGTGAAAGCGGTATCGAAGATATCACCCGACGTGGCTACTGCTATCTGGATGCCAAGGGCAACTACGACTGGACCAAGTCGGCAGGTCAACAGTACTTCATGCAGCAGGCCAAGAAATATGGAGTCGATCATTTCCTGCTCTTCTCCAATTCAGCCCCAGTACAGTTTACCAAAAACGGCAAGGCATACGCCAACAAGGGTGTGAGCGGGAGCAATCTCTCAGATAATCACTATGCCGACTTTGCTGATTTCCTCACGACCACAACCAAGCACTTCACCGACGAAGGCTACAATATAACACTCATCGACCCGGTGAATGAGCCACAATACGACTGGACAGAAGGTCAGGAAGGTTCTCCATGGACCAACGAGTGCATCGCTAAGCTCGCCCGGGAGTTGGACAAGAGCATAACCCAACAGGGACTCTCAGCCCAGATACTCTTGCCTGAAGCATGCCAATGGAAGGCACTCTATCAAGATGGAACCGAGAAGAGAGCCAACAACCAGATTGAGGCATTCTTCAATGCCAGCAACAGCAGTACTTACATCGGTGACCTGAAAAACCTGAAAAGAGCCATCGCAGGTCATAGCTACTGGACCTTCGGCACGAATGCCGACCTGAAGGACATCCGTCAGAACGTATGGAACAAGGCAAAGGAATACGATCTCGATGTATATCAAACCGAATGGAGCATGCTCGACAAGGAGCCATCCACATCAGCAGGCTTCCCTTCCAGTTACGATGCAGCCAGCTATATGGACATCTCGCTCTATATGGGTAAGCTTATCCACTGCGACCTCACCTACGGCAATATGGCATCATGGAGCTACTGGACCTCTTTCGCACAAGAGAAATGGGGACAGAAGAACCGTTTCTATCTCTTGAGAATGAATGTCCAGGGCGATAACGGCAACGAGAGCTATGGCGATATCCAGAACGGCGGCACCATCACCGACAACAGCAACCTCTGGGTGCTCGGCAACTACAGCCGCTTCATCCGTCCAGGTTACAAGCGTATCGACCATATCACCAATAAGGAAGAAGATCTCAATAAGCTTCTGGGCTCTGCCTATCTTTCTCCCGACGGCAAACGAATCGTATTGGTATATGTAAATATGATGGCAACACAAAGCAGCGTCCGCATCAACATTGATGGACAGAACGCAGCCAAGGACATCAACGTTTACCGCACGTCGGCTAAAGAAAACCTGAAGCACATCAAGAGTAATTTCAGTCTGGATAAGTTGATTGCCATCCCAACCAAGAGCGTTGTTACCATCGTGATTGATTTCGACGAGGCCATCAATACCGGCATTAGCCATATCAAAGCAGATCAGACCGGCAGCGATGACATCTACAGCATCGAGGGTAAACTGATTCGCAAGCATGCGGATTCTACAGAAGGACTTGCCAAGGGTATCTATATCCAAAACGGCAAGAAATTCGTGATTAAATAACAGCAGGGGCATCTATATGTCTTTTGAATAATTCATCAAACATAAAATTCTATTATGGCACATAATTATATGAAATACGGGGCTTTATCAGCATTGCTCATCACTAGCCTCAACATGCAGGCTGCACAGGATGGAACTACCCGATATACCATCCTTACCCAAAGTCCAGAGCAGCACATCCAGCACTTCGGTGCCAGCGATGCCTGGAGTATGCAGTTTCTCGGACTATGGCCCGAGAAGCAGCAGGAACAGATTGCTGACTGGCTCTTCTCTACCGAGAATGATGCACAAGGCAAACCTAAAGGCATCGGCTTGTCTATCTGGCGTTTCAATCTGGGAGCCGGAAGCGAGGAACAGGGAGAGGCTGCACAGATTCAGCCGGGCACAAGAACCCAATGCTTTCTCAATGCTGACGGCACCTACGACTGGAGCAAACAGGCAGGACAGCGCAAGTTCCTGAAGCTCGCCAAGCAGAGAGGCGTGCCATATTTCCTCGCCTTCTGCAACTCTGCACCCGTGTTCTATACCCAAAACGGACTCGCAACCAACACTGGGCGCGGCGGTACCATCAATCTGAAGGATGACTGCTACGGCAAATTCGGAAAGTTCATCGCCACCTCACTCAAAGGCATCGAAGAGCATGATGGCATCCACTTCAACTACATCAGTCCCATCAACGAGCCGGATGGACATTGGAACTGGACAGGCCCCAAGCAGGAAGGAACCCCTGCCACCAACAGGGAATTCGCCAAGGTGACCAGAGAGGTAAGCAAAGCATTGGTAAAGAACAAACTCAATACCGAGATTCTCATCAATGAATCGAGTGACTATCGCTGTATGCTCGGTACCCACATGGCCGACTGGCAGCGAGGCTACGAAATCAACTCCTTCTTTACCAAGGACAGTACGCAGACCTATGTGGGCAACGTGAAGCAACTCCTCCCTCTCATCGGCGCTCACAGTTACTGGACCAATACCCCTATCCCATACATGAGGGAAATCAGAATGAAGATAAGAGAGGCATGCAAGCAGAAGAACATCAAGTTCTGGCAAACAGAACTCTGCATCATGGGTAACGATGAGGAGATTGGCGGCGGAACCCCTTACGACTTCTCGATGAAGACAGCCCTCTATGTAGCCCGTGTCATCCATCACGACCTGGTATATGCCAATGCCGAGAGCTGGAGCTGGTGGCGTTCTGCAGGTGGTGACTATCGCGATGGTCTCATCCGCATTTACAGCAAGGATGGATGGAAGAGCGGCTGGGCAGTAGATTCCAAGTTGATGTGGGCACTCGGTAACTATTCCCGCTTTATACGTCCAGGTGCCCAGCGCTTCGATATCGCAACCACCTCTGCCGACGGAAAGCAGATTGAGGAAGGCTACAACGACCCGTACGGAGTAATGTGCTCTGCCTATCAGAATGCCGATGGCAAATGGGTTATTGTAGCAATCAACTATTCTGAGGATGTGAAGCCTGTCACCTTCCAACTCGATAATCAGGAGCAGAAAAGCTGGCAGATGTATCGCACCAGCGACATCTCTGCCGAGAGTTTAGCGCCTGTTGGAATCTGCGATGGAACCACCCAGTTGGCTCCACGAAGCATTACGACTTTTATGCAAAAATGATTGAAATAGTGCCTTTTTAACGAAAAATCCCCTTTATTGAACGATTTTTATCCTTCTTAAAGGGGATTTTCCGTTATCTTTGCAAATGTTTTATCGAGAATACTAAAAAATAAGTATAATGACATTATCAACTTCAATCAAGACATTAGCCTTTGCCTCACTATTGGCAC
>OCLF01000279.1_pt1 | contig 15517 bp, 8 predicted proteins | sample 1502881 | NCBI WGS metagenome assembly OCLF01 (sample SAMN03418267, study PRJEB22391) | human gut metagenome | biome: human-gut; feature: organic feature; material: feces | host: Homo sapiens | place: Tanzania | collected 2013-01
AAAGAACGGCTACAACAACCGCTCGCTGCTCAACATCAGCGCCCAATGGGTGAACTTGAAGTGCAACCGATTCGTTACCGAGAATACTTTCCGTATCAACATAGGTCTGACATTCAATGAACGTTGGTTTGCTAAGTGGAAAGTGGAATAATATAACCATGTTGAAACCGATAAAATCTATTTCGATAATAATGATAATGCTCCTTACGTTTGTTGCATCATGCGACGAGCGTAAGGAGCATATTGCTTCTGCCATTCGTGATCGCGACTCCGTGTCGATGATGACGAGCTATGGCGTAAACACTCTTATCTCAGACTCGGGTGTGATAAAATATCGTATCGTGGCTGAGCGTTGGGATGTGAATATTGTGAAGAACCCTTCGCGTTGGACTTTCGATAAAGGATTGTTTCTGGAGCAGTTTGACGAGAAATTCCATGTGGAGTCGTATATCCAATGCGACACGGCTTACTATTACGACCAGTTGCGATTGTGGGAGTTGCGCTCGCGTGTACGCATTCTCACAAAGTCTGGCATTCGCTTCACGAGCGAACAGCTGTTTTGGGACGAGCGTAGCCATGAGCTTTATTCAAACGTGTTCTCGCATCTGGTAACTCCTGAGCGCGAACTCCAAGGATCATATTTCCGTAGCAACGAGAATATGACCAAATATTATGTGAGCAATTCTAAGGGCTCGTTCGAGAAGAGCGACTTTGATGGCGGAGCTTCGTCGGAGCCTGATAGCGTGAAACAAAATCAAGACTCTATACTTAAGGCTCAACGACCTCAAGCTTTGCCACAACGCAAAAACACAACAATACCATTAATGCATTAATCATGGAATCAACTATAGATTTACCTTTAGTCATAGGAATACTCGTAACCATGGCTTTCTCCGCCTTCTTTTCAGGAATGGAGATTGCCTTTGTGGCAAGCAACAGAATGCTTGCGGAGATGGATAAAGAGCGCAACGCCTTGTCGCAACGCTTGATTTCATTCTTCTATCGTCATCCTAATGGCTTTGTTTCTACGATGCTCGTGGGCAACAATATCGTGCTCGTAATCTATGGTATCTTGATAGCTCGCTTCTTCGACAATACCATCTTCCGTGGTGCCGACCCTGCCTTCACGGTTCCTGCCGACACCATTCTCTCAACACTCATCGTGTTGTTCACGGGCGAATTTCTACCCAAGACCTTGTTTAAGAGCAGCCCAAACCGTCTGCTGTCGTTCTTTGCGCCTATGGCATACGTATTCTATGTTGTGCTTTGGCCAATAAGCAAATTCTCTACTTTCTTGTCGAAGATGCTTCTTAGAATGGTTGGCATAAAAATGCAGAAACAAACCGACGACGAGGGATTCACAAAGGTAGACCTCGACTATCTCGTGCAGTCGAGCATCGATAATGCAAAGAATGAAGAAGATATCGACGACGAGGTGAAGATATTCCAAAACGCTCTTGACTTCTCAGATACCAAGGTGCGCGACTGCATGATTCCGCGTACCGAGATAAATGCCGTAGACATGGATACCTGCAACCTGCAGCAGCTGGAGCAGATGTTTATAGAGAGCGGCAATTCGAAGATTATCGTATACCAAGGCGACATCGACCATGTGGTGGGCTATATTCATAGTTCCGAGATGTTCCGTTGCCCAGACGACTGGAAACAGAAGATTCTAAAAATACCTTTTGTGCCTGAAACTATGGCAGCTCAGAAGCTCATGAAACTATTCATGCAGCAGAAGAAATCTTTGGCTATTGTGGTCGACGAATTTGGTGGTACAAGCGGATTGGTATCGCTCGAAGATATCGTGGAAGAAATCTTTGGCGACATCGAAGACGAACATGATAGCACCAAGTATACAGCCGTACAGACAGAAGACCATGAGTATATTCTCTCCGCACGTTTGGAGATTGATAAGGTAAACGAACTCTTCGACCTCGACCTACCGGAGAGCGACGACTATATGACGCTCGGAGGTATGATTCTGCACTATTATCAAAGCTTCCCTAAGCTCAACGAGGTGGTGACAATAGGCAAGTATGAGTTCAAGATATTGAAGAATACTATGACCAAAATAGAGCTCGTGAAGCTGAAAATACTAAGCTAATAGCTAAATATCGTAACAAAAACCACTAACACAATAATTTTTCAAACAAAATATTCACTTATTTAATAAATAATTAGTATTTTTGTAGGCATTTTGTGAATAAAAGAATAAAACAAATAAAATAAAACAATTAAAAGTAATGGCAGCATTAGGAAAAATTAGAAGCAAAGGCATGATTCTGATATGCATTATCGGACTTGGCCTTTTTGCATTCATTGCCGAAGAGTTCTTCCGTTCTTGTGAATCTACTCAGAACGAACAAAGACAGCAAGTAGGCGAAGTGTTGGGCGAGAAAATCAATATGATGGATTTCTCTAAGCTCGTGGATGAAGTTTCTGAGGCTATGAAGCTTCAGGGTCAGGACAACCTTAATGAAGCTCAGCTCTCGCAGCTTCGTGATGGCGTTTGGCAGACTTTGGTTCAGTACAAGGTTATCGCTAACGAGTGCGAAAAGCTTGGTCTTACCGTAACAGACGAGGAGATGCAGAACATCCTTCGCCAGGGTACTAACCAGATGCTTCTTTCTACACCTTTCGTAAACCGTCAGACAGGACGTTTCGACGTTAATACTTTGCAGCAGTTCTTGGCTCAGTACAAGACTCAGAAGGGTACAAACCCTCAGGCTGCTCAGCAGATGGAGTCTATCTATAAGTATTGGACTTATATCGAGAAGACTCTCCGTCAGCAGACTCTCATCCAGAAGTATCAGTCGCTTCTCGCTCATTGCTTGCTCTCTAACCCTGTAGAGGCTAAGATGGCATTCAACGACGCTAACGAGGAGGCTCAGATTGAACTTGCTGCTTTCCCATATAGCGCAATCCAGGACGACAAGGTACAGGTTACCGAGAGCGACCTCAAGGCTAAGTATGAGGAAATGAAGCCACGCTTCGAACAGTATGTAGAGAGCCGCGATATCAAGTATATCGATATCCAGGTTAAGGCTTCTGCTGCCGACCGTGCAGCTATTCAGAAGGAGTTCAAGGGATATGCTACAGAACTTGCAGAGGCTCAGAACCCTGGCGACGTAGTTCGCAAGAGCACTTCTTCTGTCAACTACCTCGGTATTCCTGTTCTTAAGGAGGCTTATCCTTCAGACATCGCAGCTCGTCTCGACTCAATGGCTGTTGGTCAGGTTTCTACTCCTGTTGAGAACACTATGGACAATACTCTTAACATTATCAAGCTCGTTGCTAAGCAGCAGTTGCCAGACTCAGTTCAGTATCGCGTAATCCAGGTTGGCGGTCAGACTACAGAAGAGGCTACAAAGCGTGCCGACTCTATCTATACCGCTCTTGCAGCAGGTGCTGATTTCGAGGCTTTGGCTAAGAAGTATGGTCAGAATGGCGAAAAAACTTGGATGACAACACGTCAGTATCAGAATGCTCCTTCTATGGACAACGATACTAAGAACTATATCGAGAGCCTTAACAATATGAGCGTTAACGAGATCAAGAACATCAAGCTCTCTCAGGGCAACCTCGTTCTTCAGGTTCTCGACCGCAAGGCTATGGTTACTAAGTATCAGGCTGCTGTTATCAAGCGCAACGTTGACTTCTCTAAGGATACTTACCGTACAGCATACAACAAGTTTAGCTCTTTCGTAAGCGCAAACGCTACTATCGATGCTATCGAGAAGAATGCTGCTAAGGCTGGCTACAAGTTCAACGAACTCAACGATATCACAACTTCTCAGCATGGCGTAGCTAACATCCCTGCTACTCGCGACGCTCTTAAGTGGATTTTCGATGCTAAGGAAGGCCAGGTTTCTCCTATGTATGAGTGTGGCAACAACGACCACCTATTGCTCGTAGCTTGCACCAAGATTCATCCTATCGGCTATCGCGACCTCTCAGATACTCAGGTTAAGGACATCGTTAAGGCTGAGGTTATCCGCGACAAGAAGGCTGAGCAGATTGAGGCTAAGCTCAAGGGTGTAAACAGCATCGCAGCTGCTAAGGCTAAGGGTGGCAAGCTCTTGGCTGTAAACCAGGTAACATTCGCAGCTCCTGTATTCGTACAGGCTACAGGTTCAAGCGAGCCTGCTCTTAGTGGTGCTGTTGCAGCGACTGCAAAGGGTAAGTTTGTCTCAGCTCCTGTAAAGGGTAACGCAGGCGTTTACCTCTTCCAGGTTCTGAACAAGAAGCAGAATGCTGCTAAGTTCAACGATGCTGAGCAGGAGGCTCGTCTCCGTCAGCGTGCTATGCAGAGCGCAAGCAACTTTATGTCAGAGCTCATCATCAAGGCTGGCGTAGTAGACAACCGCTACCTCTTCTTCTAATAGGTATCAATAAACGATATTGTTTCGCTAAGCGAAATAAAAATAATAATCCTGCAAGTAATCATACTTGCAGGATTTTTATTTTGCTTTATAAGCCTTATTGCTTTACGCAGGCTTAATGTAGACATATCAAGACATTCTAGATATTCTAGATAATCTAGATAATCTAGATAATCTAGATATTCTAGACATTATAGATATTCTAGATAATCTATATATAACAAAAAAAGCTGGATGTAAGCTTGGGAATATATCCCGCTTACATCCAGCTTTATGTTTTTTATTTGTATGTATCTTGCTTAATAGCTTCTTGCAATGATTACACGATACTTAGCAGGCTTACCGCTAACCATGTCGATTCCTGGAGTCTGCTCGTATGCGTAAGGCACGCAACGGATAGTAGCCTGAGTCTCTTCCTTGATCTTAGCCTCAGTCTCTTCTGTACCATCCCAATGGCAAAGGAAGAAACCGCCATCCTTAACCCTCTCCTTGAACTCCTCGTAGTTCTCGCATACGTAAACGTGGTCGTCACGATATTTGCGAGCCTTCTCGAAGATGTTCTGCTGAATGTCTTCAAGCAACTGCTTTACATATTCTACGATTCCCTCTACAGGACGAGTCTCCTTTTCGAGAGTATCACGACGCATAACTTCGATTGTTCCCTCTTCGAGGTCGCGACCGCCCATAACCAAACGTACAGGCACACCCTTGAGCTCATAGTCTGCAAACTTGAAGCCAGGACGCTTGTTGTCAGCATCATCGAACTTAACGCTAATGCCAAGGCTACGCAATTCGCTAATGATAGGGTTGAGCTTCTCGGAAATAGCGCTTACCTGCTCAGGCTTGCCGATAGGAATAACGACTACCTGGATAGGAGCGAGGTGTGGAGGAAGCACAAGACCGTTATCATCTGAGTGAGTCATGATGAGGGCACCGATAAGACGTGTAGAAACACCCCATGATGTAGCCCATACATACTCAGGCTTGTTCTCCTTATTAAGATATGTAACGTTGAAGCTCTTAGCGAAGTTTTGACCCAAGAAGTGGCTAGTACCACTCTGAAGAGCCTTGCCATCCTGCATCATAGCCTCAATAGTATATGTGTCGAGAGCTCCAGCAAAACGCTCAGTCTCGCTCTTCACACCTGTCAATACAGGCACAGCCATCCACTTCTCAGCAAAGTCGGCATAAACCTGAAGCATCTTCTGTGCTTCCTTCTCAGCCTCCTCGCGTGTAGCGTGTGCAGTATGACCTTCCTGCCACAAGAATTCAGATGTACGGAGGAAAGGACGAGTACGCATTTCCCAACGCATTACGTTACACCATTGATTGCACATCAAAGGCAGATCGCGCCATGAGTGAATCCAATTCTTGTATGTATTCCAGATGATAGTCTCGGATGTAGGACGAATGATGAGCTCTTCCTCAAGACGAGCTGAAGGGTCTACTTCTACGCTATTGCCATCTTCGCTCGACTTCAAACGATAGTGGGTAACAACGGCACACTCTTTAGCAAAGCCCTTTACGTGTTCTGCCTCGCGGCTAAGGAATGACTTAGGGATGAGCAAAGGGAAGTAAGCATTTTGCACGCCAGTCTCCTTGAACATCTTGTCAAGCTGCTGCTGCATCTTTTCCCAGATGGCATAGCCATAAGGCTTAATCACCATACATCCGCGTACTGCCGACTGCTCAGCGAGGTCGGCCTTTACTACCAAGTCGTTGTACCATTGGCTGTAGTTATCAGCTCTTTTGGTCAATTCTTTTAGTTCTTTTGCCATTTTTATATTTTGGTTTTATTGTTTCTGCATTATCATTTCTATAACCCCTCGATAGTGAAATCTATATGTTCTTTATAGTATTTCCTACAAGACAATATGGATTTTCCCATATCCTTTAAGGAATTATTGATTAATTTTGCCGCAAAATTACAAAAAAATGTTGGGATAAGGCAAACAATGACGAAAAAAGAATTAACTTTGCATATCCTAAGGTAAAAGAAATAAACTTTTAATCAATTTTAATAACAACAAACATGAAGAATCTTAAAATGATGACTGCAGGCCTCTGCGTGTTGGCTGTTTGCAGTTGCTCTACAAAAACTGGTACAGGAGCTTTGATTGGTACAGGAGCTGGTGCTGCTCTTGGTGCTATTATTGGTAAGATTGCAGGTAATACAGCTGTAGGTGCTGCTATTGGTGGTGCTGTAGGTGCTGGTACTGGTGCTATCATCGGTAAGCATATGGACAAGGTAGCTGCAGAAGCTGCTAAGATTGAGAGTGCAAAGGTTGAGGAAGTTACAGACGCTAACGGTTTGAAGGCTGTAAAGGCAACATTCGATTCTGGTCTTCTCTTCGCTTCAAGCAAGGCTGTTTTGAGCACAGCTTCAAAGAACGATTTGGCTAAATTTGCTACTATGTTGAAGAACAATTCTGGTTGCCAGGTAGACGTTTATGGTCATACCGACTCTACAGGTAACGAGGGTATCAACCAGCCTTTGAGCAACCAACGTGCACAGAGCGTTGTAGACTATTTGGTAAGCTGCGGCGTTCCTCGTTCACAGTTTGCTAATGTTGTTGGTAAGAGCAGCTCACAGCCTGTTGCTGACAACTCAACAGCTGCTGGTCGTCAGGCTAACCGTCGTGTAGAGCTCTATCTCTATGCAAGCAAGGCTATGATCGAGGCTGCTAACAATGGCACACTCAAGTAATACTGGGTTTTACATACTACCATGCAGGTGCAGGCGTATTAATAAGAAGTATGCCTGTTCCTGCATGTTTTTTTCTTAATAAAAGAATCTGTTTTCTTAAAGAAACATTTTTCTTAATAAAGAACTCAACTTCAAAACAACACTCGTGAAAAAGCTGAAGAATATTCTGAAATGGATAGTGGCATTATTCTTTGCCTCTACTATTCTTGCTGTCGTAGCCTATCGCTTTATTCCTGTTTATTTCACTCCATTAATGTTTATCCGTTGTATGCAAACAGGTAGTCTCACCATGCATCATCATTGGGTGCCATTAGACGAAATGTCGCCACATATGCCCGTGGCCGTGATGGCGAGCGAAGACTCAAGGTTTTTGCTACACCACGGCTTCGACTTCGATGCCATAGGCAAGGCTGCTAAGCGCAATACTAAGGGAGGAAAGAAATATGGCGCCAGCACAATCTCGCAGCAAACAGCTAAAAACGTATTCCTTTGGCCTGGTCGTTCGTGGGTAAGAAAGGGATTTGAGGTTTATTTCACGGCTCTTATCGAGATGATGTGGAGCAAACAACGCATTATGGAGGTTTATCTCAACTCTATTGAGATGGGCGATAGGATATATGGCTTGGACGCTGTGGCAGAAAACAATTTCGGCAAGCAGGCTTCGGAATTGAGTCGAGGCGAATGTGCCTTGATAGCTGCCACTTTGCCTAATCCACATATTTATAGCTCGAAAGATCCAAGTGCCTATATGCGCAAACGCCAAAGAGCCATTAAGGCAAATATGAGATACATTCCGTCGTTTCCTAAGGAGGGTCAAGACTATAATCCAAGTACTGCCGTTGGTGGCGTGTATCATAAGAAGAATTAAACCATCAATATGGACTACAACATACAAGACATTCTCTCGCAGCTCAACGAGTCGCAACGCAAGGCCGTAGAATATCTCGACGGTCCGCAACTTGTTATTGCCGGCGCAGGCTCGGGCAAGACTCGTGTGCTTACATATAAGATAGCCTACCTCATAGCTCGTGGCTTGCAGCCATGGAGCATCCTTGCCCTTACTTTTACCAACAAGGCAGCCAAGGAGATGAAAGAGCGTATCGCCACTATCGTGGGCGACCAGGCTGCCTCGCGACTAAATATGGGCACCTTCCACTCGGTATTTGCACGCATACTTCGTGCCGAGGCTGAGCATATAGGATATTCTTCGCAGTATACTATTTATGATGAAGCCGACTCGCGTTCGCTACTCAAGAATATCGCTAAGGAATTAAAACTCGACGACAAGCTATATAAGCCAGCTACCGTGCATAAGCATATTTCGTTGGCTAAAAACAAACTTGTGGCTCCTGAGGCTTATGCTGCCGACAACTATATTGCCGAGCGTGATGCCCGTGCGCAGATACCGCAAACAGCAGAAATATATCGCATATATCAGCAACGACTCTTGCAGGCTAATGCTATGGACTTCGACGACTTGCTGGTACTCACTTTCCGTCTGTTTTCGGAAAACGAGGCGGTAAGGAGAAAATATGCCGAGAGGTTTGCCTATGTGCTCGTGGATGAGTATCAAGACACCAACTATGCTCAGCAACGAATACTTACTCTCCTTACTCGCGAAAACCGACGCATCTGCGTAGTTGGCGATGACTACCAAAGTATCTACGCCTTTCGTGGTGCCAATATCGACAACATCCTTGACTTCCAACATCAATATCCTAATGCTTTGCTCTTCAAGCTTGAGCGCAACTATCGTTCCACCCAAACTATCGTTGAAGCTGCCAACAGCATCATGCAGAAAAACCGTAGGCAGATACCGAAGCAAGTGTATAGCGAGAATGAGGAAGGCGACAAGATTTCGGTAATCGAGACTTATTCTGATAAGGAAGAGGCTATCGTGGTTTGCAATACCATTAAGCGATATGTGAATCGTGAGAATAGCCAATATTCCGACTTTGCTATCCTTTATCGTGCCAACGCCCTTTGTCGAAGTTTCGAGGAGGAATTGCGCAAGCAGAATATTCCGTATACCATCTTTGGCGGTCAGAGTTTCTATCAACGTAAGGAGATAAAGGATGTGATGGCATATTTCCGACTTGTAGCCAATCCTAATGACGAAGAGGCTTTCCGTCGTGTGGTCAACTATCCTGCTCGTGGCATAGGCAACACAACAATTCAGAAACTTGCTTCGGCTGCCGTAGAATACGGCGTTAGCTTCTGGCGCTTGTTGGAAAATCCTACGCTCTATAAGCTCGATGTCAACAAGGGAACTCTCACCAAGCTCGACCGCTTTAAGCAGCTTATAGATAGTTTTGTGGCTGAGGTCAACGTTACCGACGCCTACACTCTTGGCAAGGATATCCTCAAGAATAGCGGCATCATGGCCGACCTTGCTGCCGACGTGACGGTAGAGGGCGAAACTCGTCGTGAGAATATCGATGCCTTCATTTCTTCTATCCACGACTTCGTAGAGGCTCAACGCGAAGAGGGTAGGGAGAATGATATTTATCTCTCTAACTATCTGCAAGAGGTGTCGTTGCTTACCGACATTGAGAGCGACGAAGATGGCGATACTCAAAATCGTGTGTCGCTCATGACGGTTCATGCCGCAAAGGGATTGGAGTTTAATACCGTCTTTATCGTTGGCGTAGAAGATTCCATCTTCCCAAGCCAAATGAGTATGGACTCGCCACGCGGCCTTGAAGAGGAGCGACGACTGATGTACGTAGCCATGACTCGTGCCGAGAAGCATTGCTATATCACACACGTGAAGTCACGCTTCCGCTATGGTCGTGCTGAGTTTATGAATCCAAGCATGTTCTTGCGCGAGATTAGTTCTAAGTATGTTTCTATGCAGAATCAGTCTATGGGCGAGTCGTCACGTGGCTCTCGTTGGGATGGCGACAACTACGAGTCGAATACCCCTTATTGTGGAGCTCATGGGTGGGATAGCGATACTCCGCATTATGGTCGAGGCATGCAAAACAATCGTCCTGTTGCCGACCGCTTTGTTGCCGACCCTAAGCCGAAGATTACTCGTGGCAATAGAAGTGAAGAGGCTGTAGACCCATTCTCAGATAAGTTTAAGCAATTGCTTGCTGCAAGTGGTGGCAACTTTAAGCGTGTGTCGGAAGCCATGACAAATGGTGGACGTCGGATGCCGTCGGCATCATCTTCTGGCTCTTCGCTATCGTCAGCAGGTATGTCTACTTCCTCAAGTTCCCAGTCGTCAGCTTCTGCTGGTTCGCTTCATACAGGCAACGTCATCGAGCATTTGCGCTTCGGAATTGGTAGGGTGCTTAATGTAGAAGGTTCGGGCGAGAATACTAAGGCAACCGTAGAATTTGAAAACGTAGGTACCAAGCAGCTACTCCTAAAGTTTGCCAAGTTCAGAATCTTGGAGTAATCGAAATGCTAATTACTATTAGTCGAATTGCTGATTACGGTTAGTCGAGTTGCTAATTACGGTTAGTCGAAATGCTAATTTCGATTAGTCGAATTGCTATTATTTGAATATGTGGGAAAAGATTGAATAGTAACCAGCCTGGAAGGCAAACTAAAACGCCCTGCAAAGGATAAAGTGTTTATCTGCCTTGATAACACTTTTCCCTTGCAGGGCGAATTGTTTATTGGGATTGAAGGAATATTTCTTCTTAGCTAGTAGGATTATTTCTTCTTAGCAAGTTCGATGACTGCCTTACCCTGCTTGTTGCTAAGGATGAGGTTGCCATTTTCGTTGATGCTGAAAGAGTTTACTTTCTCCAACGCGCCAAGAACAATCTGCTCGTTTGTCATGTCTGCGCACAACATTTGTGTGCATCCCATCTTTGAGAGATCGAGCTTGTTGTCCTTTATTTCCATGGTTCCTGTCAGATTGTTGCAACCTGTGCAACCATATACATTCTTTTTGTCTACCTCAAAACCGAGGAATGGAATCTCGTCGCCAGCATTCTTGTTGATAGCTGTGCCGTTGACTTTCTCAATTGTCCATTCGCCATTAAGGTCGGCTGATGATGCTACTTGCTTTGATGAGCTGCAAGCACTTGCCATTACTGCAGCCATAGCGATAATGAAAATGTTTTTCTTCATGTTATAAATTTTGGTTGTTTTTAAAAAATAATATATCTCATTTACCTTTTTACCTTTTTACCTTTCTTATTCTTCCTTCTTCCGTTGAAGTCTTTTTTTAGGATGAAGCCCAGACCTTGGGTGTTTAGACTATTGCGAGTGAAGTAGCGGTCGTTAGACTGGTTGTACACACGCACGGCAAGGTTGCCGTTAGGGAAAAGAAGATAGCGAAGGTCGAAGTCGCCGATGAAACTTTGTGTGGCATTAGCGTTGTCGCGATAGCCAAACTGACCATTAAAGAGCAGACGATTGTTGAGCAGTCTACCGCTCAGCAGTCCCTCGTATTCGGCGTTGTTCCATCCCTCGTCGCCAGTAGAGATATTGGCTCCAAAGTTCCAGTTGTTGTTATTAATAACCGTTCCCAATAGCGAGTTTATCTGCTGACTTATCTGTCCGCTCAATATACTCTGCATGGCCAACGTAGTCTGACTTTGTGCTGCACCTTCGGCATTCGCGTTGTTGTTGCCCTGCGAATAGAATCTTCCTACAGCAAGCAAGTAGATAACCTGCTGGTTCATCTCCTCCTCGCTATTTATGAGGTTGTATATCATCTGCTTGGCGTCGCTACTAACCGTAGGCATATCTAATCCGAAGTCTACCTTTGGCTGATTAGGCGTTCCTGTGATATTCATGAGACAGTTCACGCGGATGTTGTTGCTCGTAAACGAGCGACCTAACTGCAAGTCTGAGAGGCTCACGGAGTTTACAGGATACATAGCCTTGAGGTTCAATATCGCATCATACGGATTGCCACCAAAAGCAATTGTTCCGCCTGGCATGAATTCAAAATCCTTGTGCAAAGCATTCTGAATGGTAAGTTTATATACGCCACTCTCCACCAAGTAGTTGCCATAGAGGTCGAAAGAACCCTTATTATAATATGTGGCACGAATAACGCCCGAACCGCGCAAGTCGATATAGTCGCCACTTGTGTTGTCCATTATCAAGCGTATCGTTGCCGTAGGTTGCGTATGCACCAAGAAGTTGAGGCGTATGTCGGAAGGCATATCAGCCAGGGTCTTCAATCCCTGTGGCAGATTTATCTTCGTGCCTTGTAGTTGCATAGAATCTCTATCCGCCCAGTTTATAAACTCTTGCGACTTTATGGCATCAGGACTCGAAACATTATATGTTACGATAGAACCCTCGTTAGGCACCACGTCGATATCCATCACCACTTCGCCACTTCGTCCGCGTATGTTGCATTGGCCCGTGGCATAGGCTGTGCCATAGAATGTGCTGCCATCCGAGCCATCGAAGTTGTATGCTAAGAGGTTGTTGGCTTTCACTCCGATATCGTAGGTAAGGCGCGAGAGATGCTGATGATGCAAGCTTCCTGTCACCACGCCAGTGTTGCCTCTATGGTCAATAATGGTGTCGCCAGGCAATTGGATTTCGTTCTCCAATAGTCGCACATGAGCATTATTGAATGAATACTCCGTGTTCAAGCTTGAAATGCCAATCTTGCCAGCTATATCGAGGTCGCCCGTGAGGTTTAGCGCACTTAACGAACCCCATAGTCTCACGTCGCCATTAGCATTAACATCGCATTTGTCCATGAAGCTGCTACAGAAGCCAAGCATAAATTCTGCCCTTGTGTTGTGGGCAGAAATGCCGAGGTCTATATAGTTGCGCTTTGGCGATACATAACCATTAATGTCTGTATGTCTGCCACCTTCGTCTTTAGCTTTGGCGTTGATGTCTATCTGTTCCTGCTCGTTGTTCCAAGCCACGTCGGCATATAGAGTTCCCATTCTTCCTTCTTCGAATGTGAATTTATCTACCGTAAGGTTAGCCTTGGCATGAGGTGTGCCAAAGGTTCCTGAGACAAAAGCTTTGCCCGAAGCATGACCGTCGAAGTCTACAGCATGGAAGTTGACGAGGTTAAGGATATAAGCCACATCAACATCCTTCAAGTCTACCGTTAGCGAATCGGAATTATCCTCCGTAGCCAAACCGTTGATATGAATATGCTGGTCATCATGCTCTATAGCGAAGTTCTCTATCTCTATATGTTTTGGCGAATAGGTGAGGGTAGAGCTCATGATATCCCAGTTGGTGTCGTCTATCATCATATGCGATGGCATGATATTTACCACAGCCTTCACCTTGCCTTCTTCGTTGCGTGAGAATTGAGCGTTGGCATTCATGTTGCCCTTTATGTGCAACTTGCTATGATTATCGAAGACGAGAGCTGCCGAAAGCTTATTGTTTGCAGCCATAGCGTCGAGAGCGTATTCTGCCTTATTGCCGTTGCTCAACACCTTCTTTGCTTTAAGAATTGCGTTAAGAGCATCTGCAGGCGTTGATACAGAAAGCGAGATGTCGGCATAGTCTTGGTCGCTAATGCTCAGTTGTGGCACAGATGCCTGTATGCTTAGTTCCGACTGCAGACTATTCATATATCCATCTATGCGCGCAGGCTTCTTTAATGCTACAGGCACATTCAATAGTCGTTGCAGAGGTTCGGTAGTCATGATGTCGGCAAAGAACAGCATTCGGCAGTCAGGCGCCTTGCGAGTTCTGATAGGTGTGAGCTGCTGTATGCTTGGCAATTTCTCTGCCACCAGATTCTCTACATATTGTATGAGGTCGGCTATATGGAATTGTCCTGTTATGCCAACGTTGGCAAAGTCGGAATTTAGCGTTATGGTATGTCGCTCATCGTTGTAACGTGATGATAGCGATACGTTTCTTATATTATAAGTATCTTCGGCAGTAGCCATACTGAAGTCGCTAATAGTAATATTACCATTTGCATTATCAACGTTGGTACCTGCAAAGTCGGCATCCACATTAGCTGCGAAGCATGCGTCGCCCCATTTGTCTGTCAGTCCTAACGCCTTTGGACAGATGTTTACAAGTCGTAACTGTAGGTCTGCCTTTGGATGATCGGTAGCGAAGGTGCCGTCGGCATTTAGCTTTATGTTATCGTCGTTGATAGCAAGCTGTCCGCTTATGTTGTTGCCATCAAGTTTTCCGTCGATATTGATGTTGGAATATACATAGCCGTTGTATTGAAATTTGTCGATATTGCCATTAGCCGTCAGCTGCTGTATCTTGCCAAGAATGCCTTTACGAGCCTTGCCATTACCAGTATTTTTAGTTTCGTTTTGCAACATGGCAGTAACTTTAATTTCTGTTGCCAATATGCCGAGCTTGTCGTTGTCGAGAATTTCAGCAAGGTTGCAATCGTTGGTGCTTACAGATAGCGACAATTTTCTATCTTCCTTTCCTCCGTCAATCTTTAGCGAGCCTGCACTCGTCTTGAGATTGCCGTTGGCAGATATTTCGTTACCCTTACCGCCAATAGAGCCCACGAAAGCTATATCGCCAAGGTTGGCGAGTGGGGTAGGCATAGCCTTGTTAGGGTTGAAGGCTTTTAGAACCTTGTCTATAGTAGTATTGCCAACCTTCAGCAGGGCTATATTTGCAATCCATTTTGGCGAATCAAAACCATTACTTAGCGAACCGTCAGCACTAAGTTTTGTTGAGCCGTTGTCGGTATCAATCTCCAAACGGGCAACTTTCATGCTTGTTCCAGTTCCTGATATTGACGTCGAAATGTTTATGGTATTTGCAAGTTTTGCAAGCTCCGGAACCACGGCTGCCAAGTCGGGCAGGTATACATGGCTATGCTCCATTTCGGCTTCATATTGTAGCGATGGCAATAGCGACTTGCTATCCTTGGCATCGTAAGTAGCTACTGCTTTATCTACATTAATTTCAGACTTTGGCAAAGCAATGTATAGCTTGTCGATTTCTGCTTTCTTCTTACTTGCTATAGCTCTAAGTTTGAAATCACGAAGTTGAAGTCCTGATTTGTCTTTCAAGGCTAACTTCTTGATATTTAGATTTATAGAATCGTTGGTAAGTCTGTTGAGAATTATATGCGCACTTATATCGCTAAGGTCTATATGCTTTAGCGATGTTAGTCGGAAGTCTGGAGAATCCAGCTGGTTGTATCTCACCTTGCCATGGCGTATCACCAACGAGCCAATCTCAAGATTCAAAGGCTTCTTGGTCTTGGTGGTATCCTTCGATGCTAAGGCGTCGATGATGAATTGAAGGTTGGTATTTGACTTCTCGTCCTTGCGATAAATGTTGGCATCAAGACCGAAAATCTGTGCCGACGATATCGTGATGCCACCCTTCACAAGGTCTGTAAATGATATCTTTGCCGAAAGGCGAGTGGCTGTCAATAGCTTTTTGTTAGCCTGGTCGTCTATGCGTACATTATCTATAATAACACGGTTGATAGTGAAGCTAAGGGTCTTAAGACGACCGTCGCCAC
>OCLF01000288.1_pt1 | contig 15191 bp, 8 predicted proteins | sample 1502881 | NCBI WGS metagenome assembly OCLF01 (sample SAMN03418267, study PRJEB22391) | human gut metagenome | biome: human-gut; feature: organic feature; material: feces | host: Homo sapiens | place: Tanzania | collected 2013-01
ACGGCAGTGATAAACTGAATGAGGCGATGGCACTGTATCGGGTGGTATTGAGCAATTTCCATGCTTTCTACGAGAACAATCTCATACCTTATATCAAGTATGTAAAAGCCAGTCAGGAGGATATCTCGCAGTTGGAACCGGGAGTAAAAGCCTGGGATTCGTCTTTGGGAGAAGGCATTCCGATGATAGGGTTCGTGGGAAGCATCGCTCATTATTTTGAAGCTCCGCTGAGAAATGTGATGGAGGATGAGCATCATCTTCATATTGTCAAGATCATGCGGGCTCCGATGGAAGGTCTGATAGCCTTTCATGCGAAATAGATGATGCTGAAATGACTCATACGAATAGATGAGGCTAAACTAAAATAAGAAACTTGCAAGACAAGTAAAAAAATATCGGATTACCCGGAATGAATTGGCAACAGAATTGTTTCCGTTTCTTCCCGGGTAATCCGATGAATGTTTTTATGAGGTTCTGATGCTTCTAATGCTCCAGATATAAGCCGTTGAGCTTTTCCAAGAATACGGTGATATCATCATTGACCAGTTTCATGAAACCATGAACCTTGGCGTTTTCTACACCTGGATAGGGAGTGAAGTAATGCTCCATAATCGGTTCTCCCTGATTTCTGCCCATCATCAGATAGGCGATGTGATGCTGCTTGAGCTCAGGCAGGAGAATATCGGAGAAGACACTGGAATCGCCGATGCTCTCGATGCCAGTGGTGAGACCAAAGGCATTGTTATGCTCCTGCGCAAAAGGCAAAGCCTGGGCGATGATGGTCTGGATATTCTTTTGGAAAAGAGGAAGATTAATGGCTGACTTATACTGATAATAAGTGACATTGATGACATCGATGTGATAATCGGGATAGCGATCCATCAGCTGTCTGCCCGGTTGATAGGTCTCGGAATAGCCATATACCACATTGGTTACCTCCTCATCCTCCAGCAGACTCTGCAGTTTCTTGTAGAGATCGATGTAATCCTCCTTACCCAACTGGCAGTACCATGCTTTTCCATCCAGTGGCAGCAGATGGAGTATCACGGGTGCCTTGATGCCGTAGCCATCCTGCAGGGTGTCGAGATATTTGGCTATCTGTTTGGCATATTCCTCCAGCAATTCCTCATTGCCGTTGTAATTCGGCATCGTCCAGTTCATGATGAGTAATCCTCCCTTTCGGAAGTGGGTGAGCACATCTTCCCGGATGATCTTGAAAGGAACACCATCCGCATTCTGCAGCTTTCCGCTTTCTATACCGGAAAGTTCGTAGCCGTTGGCAGCAGGTCGGTAACCGCAGAGTGCCTTCATATCACAACGGTTGCTATCGCATTCCCATCTGTTCCATCCTATTCCGCTCAGCGTGCCGTACATCTGTCCGATGAGTGTGCCCTTGCTGGCATAGCTCTTGATGTTGGTCTTCAGATTCTCCGTGCGGGTAGTGAGACCGCTCATGGCAATCTTATCATACGATTTCTTTTTCTTTTCACCGCAGGATGCGAAAGCCATGAGTGCAGCAAAAATCAATATAAAATATCTGATTCTCATATCTTTTATTCGTTATAAGCCTTTTGCATGGCTTCTGCCACGGTAGGGAGTGTCCACTCTGGTACATTTCTGTCTTCACCCTCGAAAATGGCCATCCAGTAGAAGGTGGCAACGCCGTAAGCCTTTGCCTGACGGATGATGTCGGCTGCCTGGTCGGCTGCCGCCTGAATCTCGCTGGCTGTGCTCTTCTTGCTGACCGCCTTGCTGCCATCGGTGCCGTATTCACCGATGATGCAAGGGATGCCTTTGCTGATGAAATGCTTGTTCAGACGGGTAAACATATCCTTGATTTCCTGGCTGCAGGAAGCATCCCACTTGCCTTTCTGGGCAAACCAGTCCCAAGGTGCATAGGTATGGACTTCTACGGCGAGGTGGCCTTCGGTCTGGTCGGCTGGGAGGGTGAGGTTGCTCATCACGTCCTCACCACAGGCTGATGCATAGGTGTTGACGATGAGGTTGCGTGTCTCATTGTTGCCGCCGGTGGCACGCACAGCATTTACGAAGCTCTGGGCATAGGCGTTCAAACCTTTGTAGCTGCTTGCACTTTTGGGAGCATTCCAGGTGCTGCTGGCATCGAGCATCTCGTTGTAACCTTCGAAGAGCAGGTGCTGGTCGTAGTTCTTGAAACGGGTGGCAATCTGGGTCCAGAGACTCTCAAACTTCTCCTTGTTCTCCTTGTAGTTGGCTTCATCAGCCTTGATCCAGTGCTTCACATCCTCACTGTCAGCACCAGTATCATGGTGAATATTCAGGATGCAGTACATTCCGTTGTCGATGATGTAATCTACGATATCCTGTACTCTGTTCATCCAGGCTTCATCCACCGTACCGTCTTCCTTTATGTGCTGGAACCAGGTTACGGGTACGCGAACCGAATTGAAACCGTTCTTCTTCAGAAAATCTACCATCGCCTTGGTGGTAGGTACCTGTCCCCATGCTTTTTCAAAGTCGGTTACGGTGTTACTCTCCATATTCATCCACATGGCTACGGCATCCATACAATTACCGAAGTTGGTACCGATACCCATGTTTCTGACGGCATCTACAGCGCTTTCCTCTACATAGGAAGAGTTGAGGTTTACCTGGTCGCGGGTGATGACATACTTGCTGTTGAAAGCGTTCTTCCACCAGTCGTTGGATGGCATGTTGTCGCCATACCAAGGCATAAACCAGCTCCATTTGGCACCAGCGTTCCATGCCTCATCAATGCCGGCTGTAGTCGTGTTGTTATCGATGTTAGTACCACATTCAGACAGAGCAACGAGCTTGCCAGGATAGCGAGCCTGAATCTCCTTGAACTCCTGAGCCTGCTTGGTTGCATCATAGCCATAGAGGTCGCGACCGATGATATCTACATACTTATCGCCAGGATACCAGTCTGCATCATTGTTGTAGGTATTGGCATCGCCATTGTAGTTCTGTGTGGTCCAAGCCCAAATCAGGTTGTGGATGCCCTTGCTCTGGAAGTAATCAAACATGGTCTGCCAAAGCTTCTTGTAAGTTTCAGCACCATCATATCCCCACCAGAACCAGGATTTGCCCCAGCTGGCACCTGATTTCAGACAGGCATTGCCGGCTGCCTCGTGGAAAGGACGCCAAATGGCAACAACGCCTGCATCCTGCAACTTCTGCAGAACTTCCACCACCTTGTCCATCTCCTGATAGAACCACTTGTTCTCCCAAGTGCCTGCCGTCAATGCGTTGGCAGCCTTGAAGGTGGTTTCGGATGGGGTGCAGGTCACGCCACTGCCATCTGTTCCCAGAACGGTGCTCTCGGTCTTAGGCACGTTGAAGTGCCACATCAGTGATACCAGTCCGCCCTGGTCTGCCCAGTTGGTAACAGGGGTGATGTCGTTGTAGTTAATCCATCCGTTAGACCCCTGTTTAGGTACATAGATGTGGATGAAATCATAGCAGTTGATGGCAGGATATTTACCTGTAGCCTGATAAATCTTATCTGCCTCTTGGGTGTTCCAGTTCACGTTGGCGATAACCGAAGAGAGGGTCTTGCTGCCATAGTTCAGCTGCAGATATTTGTAGAGACGCTTGGTTTTCTCAGTAGCTGCTGGGTCAGCGAGATTCACATCGCCCACTTCGCTTTCGTGATAGATAGAGAAGACGACATTGTTGATTTTGTTGATGTCGTATGTTTCCCAGGCTCCGAAATCTTCCAACCCCTTGAGATAGATTTCCAGTTGGTTGCTGGCATTGTGCTTCATGCTGCTGACGGCGTTGGTTTCGCCTGTCAGATTCCATTCAGCTTGCTTTCCTTCTGAATTGTTGATGGTAATCTTGTCACCATCGGTCTGTGCCAAGGCAGTGAATGAAATCATTACTGCCAGGAGTGAGAGTAATATCTTTTTCATTGTCTTGCTATTTTAATGGATTCGTTGTTTATTTTGATGATGTATATACCGTAGGTAAAACTATCAAGAGAAATGATGGTCTTGTCGCCTGCGATGACCGGAGAGAGACTTATTGCCTTTCCGTCGAGAGCGAAGGCACTCACCTGGTTGCGGGTGCCGTCTATAATGATGCGATCACCTTCGAAGGCAAACTTGTTGTTCGTTTCTACTTGTTTGATACCGGTGGTTGTTCCATAGGTGAAGGTAGAAACCTTCCACAGTTCGTAACTGGCTGTCGTGGCAGTTGAAGTCACAGTCATCTTGTCATTCCCAAAGGTTACTTCCGGTAGCGTGCTCAATGCAAACTCTATCTTGCTTCCATCGTTGAATGATACAAACAGCGACTTGCCGTCGGCAGCTTTGGCTGAGATGCAGCTCAGAGCTACCAGTAAGGATAATGCTATTTTCTTCATATCGGGTTACTATTTTGTTTAAAATCAAAAATGTGGCGCAGTTATATAACTACGCCACAAATTTACGAATTATATTTCACATAAATGCGTTTTTTATGTTAAATATTTCCATTCTATGGAAGGATGGCAATCTTGGTTACATTCTTCATGTCACCCTGGAGGATGAAGGCGGTATCACTCCAGCCGTCAGTGATACTGTTTACAGCTTCCATCATGGCTGCATCGAATACCTTCACAACACAGTTCTGGTCACCATTCCAGTCGGCTACAGTATCAATACCGCCCCAGTTGGCGTTGTTGATCTGAACCTGTCCGGTAGCTCCTGCTTCCTTATAGAAGAGCATCTTGGAACCAACCTTGACACCCAACTTGATGAGGTCTGCCTTCATGATGCGGAAACGACCGCTGTCATCCCATGTAAAGTTATATGGATACTTGATGGCGCTGTTGTCCATGTTGGTTGTGATAGTAGCAATATCCTTTTCTGCAGGAACCACCTTGAACTCTGGACCCTCAATCTTGTTGCCGTCTGGGTCTTCCATCACGATCTTGTATGTACCTACTTCTGCTGTGGCAGGAACCTGACATACAATCTCTGTATTGGTACGAGAGGTATAGCGGTTTACCTTGTAAGAACCGATATAGAGGTTCTGGATGTTCTGGAAGTTCTTACCTGTAATAGTGATAGTTGAACCTGCGATAGCCTCACCAGGAGTGATGGAAGCAATTGCTGGATCTGTAGCAGCCTTGATGCTCAATGCATCCTTCACTTCTATCATTGTACCATTCTTCAGGTTGAGCTTGAAGCCTGTACCGGCGCAAGCTGCAGGAACTGTTACTGCGATGGTTTGGGCATTCTGTGCTGCAAATTTGTCAACGGTCTGCTCTACGTCGCCTGGGAAGGTGATGCTCTTTACGAGGTCGAGATCTGTACCCTTGATGATGGTCTTCTCGCCAGCTGTGATGGCTGCTGGTGTGCAGGAAGCTACGGTTGGCTCCACCAGGGTATAGGCTACAGTTACAGTCTTGCCATTAGCGAGACTCAATGTGATATCGCCTTTCTGTGCATCCTCAGGAACAGTAGATGTAACCTTGGTGGTCTCTACCTTGTTGAGCTTAGATTCTGCAGCATTAGGGAATGCGATACCTGTAATCAGATCCATATCCTTTCCGGTGATGGTGAGTTCTGCACCATTCTTCACTGGATTAGGTGTTGCAACGAGCTGGGTAGGAACCACGGTGATGATATTGCCTACAGGAACCTCGATACCGCTCTTGGTTACTACGTAGAAGGTACCATCGGTAGCCTTGACAGGAACTGCTACGGTAATCTCTGCAGCGCTTTGTGACTTGAAATCGGCAGCATCAACAGTAGCACCCTCAAACTTCACGCTGGCAATCTGGTCGAATGATGCTCCCTTGATGCTCAATACCTCACCAGCCTTGATGTTGCGGTCCTTGATAGGAGTAACCTCTGGAGTATTGATGGTCAACTCTTCCTTGGTCTCCAGTGAAGCACCGTCCTTGCTGGTATCTGTCAATGTGATGACACCTGTACGAGCCTCTGCCGGAATTTTCACCTGGATGGTATAGCGGTCGTGACCAACGAACTCTGCCTCCTTGATAGTATCGCTACCAGCGAAGATAACGCCGTGCATCAAGTTGAGGTAATCACCCTTGATGGTTACTACATCGCCTACATTACCTACCTTGCTGGACTCGTTATCGCCTACATAGAAGTCCTTGATTTCGATGTCCTCGCGATAGGTGATAGGAGTGATGGAGGTAATTTCACCACCCTTCTTGGTCTTCAGAACAATCTGACCAGGTTCGCATTTCTCTGCAGGAACCTGGATGGAAATCTTGCTCTGCTTACCGCTCTGAAGAATCTCGTATGCAGTGATAGGGTCAGCACCCGGGAGATCAATCTCCTCTATCTGATCCAGGTTGCTACCATAGAGATACAAGGTACCGCCACGGAGAACCGGGCAAGGACCGAATGACTGGAGGGAAATCTCGTTGCCATACTGGTCGGTAGAAAGATCATCTCCGTCGCTGCACGCTGTCAGCGATAGCCCTACGAGGGCTACCACTAACATGGCGAATATTTTGCTTATCTTTTTCATATCAATTCAGATTATAAGTTTATTTGTTTGGAACCACACGGATGTTGTCAATCTTGATGATTGGGTTACAGTCTACACCGGTAGGCAATACGCTGGCATCGTTGTATGCACCCTTGACAACAAAGATGTTGAAGGCACTGAAGTCATTAACGCCTGAGTAGCTCAATCCCTTGTTGCCATCGTAGTCATAGACGAAGTCTGCCAATGGAATGGTTACGGTTACCCACTTACCTTCTGTGTTATATGTCTTGTCGTCTGTATTCTGCCATGGCATGTAGAGGGCACGTGCCAACTTACCCTGCTCGTGGAAGAAGGTGTTGTTGGCTCCTGCCAATACGTTGCCATAGATATCCTGTACACCTGCACCACCATTGGAAACCTGAGTTACACTACCGAAATAAATCTGCATAGGAGCAGCCGACCAACCGTTGTCCTTAGGGATGCACATCTCAAACTTCAGACTCATGTTCTTCCAGTCGCTGAAGTCTGCAAGATCCTGCATACGTGGACGGCTGGAGTAGGTCTCTGGGTCCTGCCAGCTTCCTGGCCAGTACTCGAATGAGAAGTTACCGTCGTTCCAGCCACCATCTGCACCCATGGCTGTCTCACCGAGTACCATGTAGTTGCCTGAGAGTGATGTGCCATCGGATGTGATGGTACGATTGTGCCAACCATTGTTGCCCAATACATCTCCGCCTTCCTTCCAAGGCGTATCGAAGTCGAAGAGCATACCGCGGTTGTCCATATAGCGGAAGCCTGCCTTGGTAGTACCATTGATGGTTGTGATGGTGATAGGCTCGTGCTTAGGCATATCCTCAGGCATGTTGAAGCGGATGCTGTTCTGGCTGATCTTCAGGTCCTCGTAAGGAATGGTGTAGTTATCACCCACCTTGATAGTCAGATGACTGTTGTCGTAATCCAGGAAGTAGTCACCCTTGATGGTTACTTCCTCGCCTGGAGCTGCCCACTCGTTGCTCATGCTGTTGATGGTTGGAGCTGGCACGATGGTCTTGAAATCGTATGCCACGGTGTCCTGCTTGCTGGTGATGAAGTAGATCTTATCACTTACCTCGTTAGGGATAGCCTTTGGCACGGTTACGATGATGGTGTTATCCGTCATGTAACTGGTGTTCAGGACTGCTGCCTGGTCGTTGAAGTTGATCTTGGTCACACTTCTCAGGTTTCTACCCACAATACAGATGGTGTTGTTGAGAGATGCACCAGTAAGCAGTGAATCCTTGCTGGCTGCATTCACAGGGCGAACATAATCGATGGTAGGAGTTCCGCCTGCAACTTCATACTTGTCTGGCTCGTCCTCGCAAGAAGTGAATCCTGCGCTGGCTGCAACAAGTGCTACGGCGAACAAAGCCCCATTTATATTCTTGATTTTCATAATGAAATACTCTTTATTGATTAATAACTATATGTGTTACGTACATCTACATGGACTGGAGTAGCATTGCTACCCAGGTTAGGGTTCAGGGCTACGTCCTCAGTAGGGAATGGCAATGTAAAGCTGCTGGCTGTTACATTAGGAGCAGCTGTATTCTCATCATACTGCATCTCAGAGCTGTCCCATGTACCACTGTTGTAGTATGCCTTGTAAACTGCATCGCAATTCCACATAGCATTGCGGTGCTGTGCCTTCAATTCCTTGATGCAGCTGTCTACATCATAGTATGCACGGCGAACGAAGTCGTACCAGCGGTCACCCTCACCTGCAAACTCCAGGCGGCGCTCCTTCCAGATGTCATCGAATGTAAGAGAGGTCTTTCTTACGAATCCCTGCCACTCGTATGCACGGCCACGAACCTTGTTGAAGCAATCCAGGGCAAGTGCATCGGTATTGTTACCCATCTGTACCTGTGCCTCTGCATAAATCAGATAGATGTCTGAAAGACGGAGGAGTGGAGTAGGGAGAGCATTAGACATACGGGTTGGAGTGATGCCCAATTCTTCCTTGTGGTCATAGTTGTCACCATAGAGGTTCTTCACGTTGCTACCACCGCAAGGACCCTGGCACTGACCAGTTGCAGCTGCATTGTAACCCTTGTTATACCAGAAATCCAGGTAAGAGAATCCCTTCTTCAGACCGTCCTTCTGTGCATTGGCAGGAAGATCGTGGTCTCTCCAGAAGTAAGAATATACATCGCCTGGCATCATGATGGTTGCCTTACGACGGTGGTCAGGATCTACACGGCTTGCTGGATCATCCTTAGGAGATACACCGAAGGCTTCCATCAAATCAACTGATGGACCGCCCCAACCGCCCCAGCAGTCACCATTCTCATCGAAACCTTCTGGAGCCAAGTCGCTCTGGAGGGTGTTCTGAGAAGTCCACTGAGTACCTACTGTCCAGCGCCATGCAATCAGAATTTCGTCGCAGAACTGGTTAGAGCCACGGAAGATGTCCTCGTAGTGCTCCATCAGTCCTCTGCCTGAGTTCTCGATGACATCCTTGGCATATTCGGCTGCCTTCTTCAAATCGTCCTGATTCAAGGAGCCTGAAACACCAGCCTTGGTCAGATAAACCTTACTGAGCAGACCTTCTGCACAGTAGTAGTCGATGCGACCCGAAGTGCTCTTTTCTTTAGGAAGAAGCTCCATCGCCTTTTCCAGGGTCATGATGATATACTCATATACATCAGCCTTTTCTACCTTGCTCAACTGGTTGTAGTCACCCTTGCCAAGCGTCTCTGAGTTGCTGTGGATGATAGGCACATCACCGAAGGTACGTACCAGATAGAAGTATGCCATCGCCTTCCAGGCAAGACATTCGCCCATACACTGGTTCTTCACCTTCTCTGTGGTGTTGATTGCCTTCTGCAATGACTCGTAAACAGTGCTGCAGTGGCCGATCTCTGCCCAGAGTGAGTAAGACATGTTTACCAGGTCCTCATCGGTGCCATTGGTACTGAAGTTCATGTAAGGGCTTGAGCCCCAATACATATTACCCGACATAACCTCACCAATCTTGATGTAACCACGCTGGAAATCATACCAAGGTGAGTTGGAGAGATAGTTTACGCCCGAGATGCAGGCTGCATCACCGTTGTAAAAGTTCTCTGTGTTGTAATTGTCCTCTACTGGCTTGTCAAGGAAGTCACTGCAAGAGGTCATTCCCATACCGAGGAGCATTACAAATGCTGTATATTTGATATTCTTAAATTTCATAACTGTTCGTTTTGGATGTTAGAATGATAAGTTCAAACCAAATGTAACGGTGGTTGGAGAAGGGTAGCGACCGAAGTCCAGACCATATACATTCGCACTCTGTGTAGAGAGACCTACCTCTGGGTCGTAACCGCTGTAACCTGTGATGGTGAAGAGGTTAGACGCTGTGAGAGTCAGTCGGAGATTGGTCAGACCAATCTTCTGGATGAGCTTCTGGTCGAATGTGTATCCCAGAGCCATGCTCTTCAAGCGGAGGTAAGAACCATCCTCGATATAACGGTCGCTGAATGCGTCGTTATCGTTAGGGTCGTTGATGGATGCACGTGGGTACATCGAGTTTGGATTGTCAACGGTCAAATTAGAGATGTTGTCATACCAGTTACCAGTCTGGTTACCATCCTTGGCTACGAGGTGAACTCGCTTGTTGACATCTTTCAACTGGTTGCTCCATGGAGAGTTCATGTGAGTCATCTTCATGTTCAGATAGTTGGCTACCTTGGCGCCTACAGAACCGTTGATGAAGATATTCAGGTCGAAGTTCTTGTAGCGGAAGGTGTTGTTCCATCCGAAGGTCCACTTAGGGAGTGGAGAACCGATGTTGGTCTTATCATTCTCGTCGATGATACCATCGCCGTTGATATCCTTGTACTTCAAGTCACCTACATAGGTGGTGTTGCTGCGGCTGAACTTAGATGGATCGTCAATCCATGCATAGTGCTTGGTGCCATCTGCATCTGTTGTTACAGAGATTGGGTTGTTCTTCTGCAGGGTCTGTACTGGAGAACTGATGATATCGTTGTAATCCTTATATACTCCCTCTACTACGTAACCGTAGAAGTTGTAGAGTGATTCGCCTGGTGCAGAACGGGAAACAACGTCGCTCCACTGTCCCTTACCGAGCAATGCGGTACTGCCGGAAAGACTCTTCAACTTGTTCTTGTTGATAGAGATGGTGACGTCTGAACTCCAGTCGAAGTCCTTGGTGACGATAGGGTGGGTGTTGAGGGCAATCTCAATACCGGTATTCTCGATGTCGCCATAGTTTCCGTATGGTGCAGCGAGGGCTGAAGATGCATTACCGCTGGTACCCATGATAGAAGGCAGGTTGAGCTGCATCAGCATGTCCTTACTCATCTTCTTATACCAGTCAACGGTCAGGTTCACACGATTGTCGAGGAATCCGAGGTCAAGACCTACGTTCCACTGCTCCTGAGTCTCCCACTTGATGTTGAGGTTCTTCAGGTTGGCAGGACGGAAGCTGGTACCCAGGGCTGTATCCATGGTACTCATGGCAGAACCCCACTTGTAACCACCGATGTTGGAGTTACCTGTCTGACCCCAACCGAGACGCAACTTACCATTGCTCAACCACTTGATGCCCTTCATGAACTGCTCGTTGGTGAAACGCCAACCCAAAGCTAATGAGTGGAAACCTGCCCAACGGTTGTTTGGACCGAAGTTGGAACTGCCATCATAACGATAGGTATAGGTGGCGAGATAACGGTCGTCGTAGTTGTAAGTCTCACGGGTGAAGAAGGAAGCCATAGATGAACTACCCCATCCTGCGTTAGGCTTAGGGTCACCCTGTCCCAATGCTGGGTTGTGAACTACATCGTTAGGAAGCTGGGTGTTGAGAAATGCCAAATAGTCATATTTTGATTCCCAGCATTCCTGACCGAGCATGGCAGTGATACTATGTTTGCCGATATTGGTAGAATATTGCAGATAGTTGTTCAATGACCAGAAGGTATTGCTGTTCTTCTGCAGACGGCTCTGGTTGCTCTGACGCTTCCAGGTTCCGAGGTCTATCATAGGACTGTAGGTGTCTGCCTTGGATGCACCGATGTCGAAACCTAACTGGCTGTGCCAGGTCAAGCCCTTCATCAGGGTGATATCTGCAAAGACACTACCGTTCAGGCTCTGACGGTCGAGCAGGATATCATCTTCCATTGCCAAAGCGATAGGGTTAGGGTTGGTGAATCCTTCCTTAGATACGCTTGAGTATCCGCCATCAATATTGTAAATCTGGATATCTGGAGGTGTAGTCAATGAGTAGTTGATCAAACCTTCTTCACCGTCAGCCAGTTTCAAGCTCTCTGATGTCTTTGAATAGGTAGCATTCAGTCCGAGCTTGAACCATTTCTTCAACTGTGCAGAGAGGTTCACACGCATAGAATAGCGCTGGAATTCAGAACCGATGATTGTACCATCCTGGTCTGTCCAGTTACCTGAGATATAGTAGCTTACCTTATCCGTACCACCCTCTGCTGCAATCTGATGTGACTGCTGCCAAGCGGTCTGGAAGATGGCATCCTGCCAGTTGGTTCCGATACCGAGGATAGATGGATCGCTATAAACTGCGTCTGGCTTAGAGATTTCACCCTGGCTTGCCAAGTCGTTGTAATACTCGGCAAACTCGCGCAGGTTCATGATGTCCAGGCGCTTGTTCTGTCGGCTTGCCGCTACGCTACCGATATAGGTAAACTTAGCTTCGCCTGCCTTACCCTTCTTGGTAGTAATCAAAACGACACCATTGGCACCCTGAGCACCATAGATAGCAGTAGCAGAAGCATCCTTCAATACCTCCATGCTCACGATATCGCTAGGGTTAATCAAAGACAAAGGAGATACAGCTGAGTGAGAACCGTTACCGAGCTTATCACCCAAACCGAGAGAAGAACCACTGTTGCTCTGAGAGTTGAAGATGACACCATCTACAACGTACAATGGCTCAGAGTTGGCGTTGATGGTAGCGATACCACGAACGCTAACGGCTACGGCAGAACCTGGCTGACCGGAAGTCTGGACAGCGTTCACACCGGAAATCTTTCCCTGGAAAGCCTGGTCAACGTTGGTGATAGGAGTCTGCTTCAAGGTCTTTTCGTCCATAGAAGCGGAAGCACCGGCAAGGTCGCTTTTCTTCATGGTACCATAACCTACAACCACTACTTCCTGAAGGCTGTTGTTGTCTTCGGTCAGAGTAACGTCGTACTTGGTCTGACCGCCCACCTTGAATGATTTGGTGATGTAGCCTACGTAGGTTACCTCTACTGTCTGTCCGGCAGATACATTCAGAATGTAGTTGCCATCCATGTCAGTTACAGTGGCATTTTTAGTACCTTTCACTTTTACTGTCGCACCGATGATGGGACCCATCGCATCGGATACGTTACCAGTAATCTTTTTGGTTTGCTGTACAGCCTGGCTCGTTGTGATCTGGGCTGCAAAAGTCTGTTGTGGTGAGATGCCGAGAAGACTCAGGGCAGCAACACCTGCAAGCAACTTTTCTCTACTGTTCAAATCCATACTTATTAGTTTAATTATGTTGTTTATTTGTTTTTTTTAGGCTTGAATCATTTATGGTTGCAAAATTACGATTTTTTTTCAAAAATGAGTGTACTTATTTTGCTTATTGCTGATACTTTTCTGCTATTTTCTATTTTTGATGCGAAAAAAGTGAAGAAAGTACGGATTTGAGATGATAATGCCAATTTCTTTTTAAATGTTTACAGTCTGGTTGATTTAGGTAAATGAATGATAAATGTGTGCGTATGTGTTATTATATATAATAATGTACACGTACATTTTATTATTTATTGAAGCTTGCAAATATTGTCATGCAATCTCTGTTTAATGGTAAAATATTGATTTTTTTTTTCGCTTTGCCGTGATAGTACGTTTATTCGGCAAAAAAGTACAAGGGTTATTCGGAAAATTGTGCTAACTTTGCAACCGTAAAACTTAATAATCCTATTGAGAGGATTTTGGGTGAACGATAACAGTTACGATAAACAATAACTAACATTAATAAACAATAAAAACAATTAGACTGAAATGCAGAAGGTTTATAGGTTAATAATTATAGGTGTTCTGATGAGTGCGCTCGGCTCTCTCGGGCTGAGCGCGCAAATCAAAGGCTACAACATCGTAGTGAGTGTGACTCCTGATCACCATGACTGGAACTACAAGGTAGGCGAGAAAGCCAACTTTACGGTAAATGTCAGGAAGAGTGGTACTCTCTTGAACAACGTGAAGGTAGATTATGAGGCTGGTCCTGCCATGTTTCCGGCTGTGAAGAAAAGTATCATCCTCAAGGATGGTGTGATGAAATGGAGCGGAAGCTTGAATAAGCCGGGCTTCTATCGATTCAAGGTCGTCGCTCATGTGGATGGAAAGGATTACGAAGGACTCTGCACTGCAGGCTTCTCTCCCGAAAAGATTCAGCCTTATGCACAGGAACCTAAGGATTTTGATGCTTTTTGGAAGAAAGCGTTGGATGAGGCTCGTCAGACAGACCTGAATATCACCAAGGTGTTGCTTCCTGAGCGCTGCACTCAAGATAAGAATGTATATGAGGTCAGTTACAATAACAACCGGTGGGGCTCTAAGATGTATGGCATCCTGAGTGTTCCGGTAAAGGAAGGCAAATATCCTGCCTTGCTCCGAGTTCCGGGTGCGGGTGTCCGTCCTTATGCGGGCGATACCTATACCGCACCATCCAAGTGTATCGTCTTGGAAATCGGTATTCATGGCATTCCTGTTACGATGGAGCAGAAGGTGTATGATGATCTTCTGAATGGCGAGTTGAACGGCTATTGGGATACCAATCTCGAAAATCCAGACCGTAACTCGTATAAGAGAGTCATCACCGGAGCTGTGCGTGGAGTGGATTTCATCGCAGCGCTTCCTGAATGGGATGGAAAGACCATCGGCGTGACGGGTTCTTCGCAGGGAGGATTCCTCTCTATTGCGGTGGCAGCACTCGATAAGCGTGTCACTTTCCTGGCTCCTGTTCATGATGCTATGTGTGATTATGAAGCTGAAATTCATGGAGTTGCAGGCGGTTGGCCTCATTACTTCTATAAGGAGAACAAAGCTCAGGGGGCTGCCTGGAAGGAGGCTAAACTCACAGAGCTGGAGAAGGCTAGATTGGAAGGTGCCCGCTATTACGATGGTGTCAACTTTGCCCGTCGCATCACCTGTCCTGGCTGGTATAGCTTCGGATATAACGATGAAGTGGTTCCTCCAACTTCTTCATACGGCTTATATAATATCGTGAAGGCTCCAAAGACCTTGAGTCTTTATCAGATGACCGGTCACTACTGGTATCAGGAGCAATGGGATGAATGGCAGGATTTTATCATTAAACAATTGACTAAATAAATTTATGTTCGGAAAAAGAATATTGATCAGTGCTGCTTGTCTGCTGGTTATGCAGGGAGCAATAGCACAGGTGGATGGTGTTTCTGGTGCTTCTTTTCAAGCTGCAGGTACATCTTGCAGCAATGGTATAAAGGAATGCAGCAAAACGCCTGCTGGGCAACTGAAAATTCGTCTGCAGAAATTATTAAACAAGGGTATCATGGTGGGTCATCAGGATGATCCGGTGTATGGTACTACTTGGAAATGGGATCAGGGAAAGAGCGATGTGCTTCTTACTACAGGTGATTATCCCGCAGTAATGGGATTCGATCTGGGTAAGATAGAACTCGACAGCAAGGAGAACCTGGATGGTGTTCCGTTCG
>OCLF01000293.1_pt1 | contig 15128 bp, 10 predicted proteins | sample 1502881 | NCBI WGS metagenome assembly OCLF01 (sample SAMN03418267, study PRJEB22391) | human gut metagenome | biome: human-gut; feature: organic feature; material: feces | host: Homo sapiens | place: Tanzania | collected 2013-01
GGAACCGCACGTACGGTGGTGTGGGAGGTCGGTAAATGTGAAAATAGGAGGCAAAAGCCTTTTATGATTAGCATTTACCTCCTACCCGATTATAAGTTTTCAAAAAGGAGGATGGCTGAGTGATGTTGTTCCATTCATTTAAGAACGAAAAGATAAAATAATATGAGAAAAATTATTATTGTATTTTTGATGCTTCAATTGTTTTCTGTGTCATGGGTAAATGCAGTGGCGCAGAATAATAAGCCGCTTGTCTTACACTCAGATAAGCAGAAAATTCTATCCGATGGCAAAACGATATGTACAACCCAGCTCCAACAAGCTATCGACCGCATTTCTAAGCGAGGGGGTGGAACTTTGGTCTTGACTCCTGGCACTTATCTTTCTGGTAGCATCTTTTTGAAATCTGGTGTTACCTTGAAACTGGAGAAAGGGGCGGTGCTGCTTGGCTCTCCTAATCCTTACCAATACATGAAAGCGGATGTGAACGCTAATGGACAAGATGCTCGGCATGATAATGCGTCCATGGCTTTAGTGGTGGCGCAAAATGCCAAAGATGTCTGTATCATCAATGAAGGTGTGATAGACGGCAATGGGTTGGCTGTTGCCTTAAATGCGGATAGTCTGCATCATACTGGTGAATTGGTTGATGCGCATTATAATGTACGTCGTCAACGCCCAAGCGAGTTGGTGAGACCGAAACTTTTCTTTTTTACTCATTGTGATCGTGTAAGAATAGAGGGTGGAGAATATCGCAGTAGCGCCAATTGGGGATTGTCGTTCGATTTATGTTCGAATATGGTTCTAACAGGATTAAAAGTACATAACCGTGCCTATTGGAACAATGATGGAATCGATATCACGGATTGTCAACATGTCAAGATCAGCAACTGCAAGATAAATTCTGCTGATGATGGTATCTGCCTAAAATCTTATCATGTCGATTCTGAAGGTAATCGGGATATCAGGATAGATAACTGTGATATTATCAGTAGTGCGAGTGCAGTCAAGTTTGGTACTGCTTCTTGGGGAGGATTCCGAGACATTGAGATAAGTCATATTCGAGTCAAAGATACTTATCGCTCAGCGATTGCTATCGAAAGTGTGGATGGAGCTATTATTAATAATGTATATGTGCACGACATTCATGCTGTGAATACAGGTAATCCTATTTTTATAAGATTGGGACAGCGTGCTGGCGACCGAAAGGGAAGTGTCGATCATGTGACCATCAAGAATCTTTATTGCCAAGTGCCATTTGGCAAGCCTGATGAGGCTTATGATTTACGAGGTCCAGGGCTGGACGTGATTCATAATCCAATACCGAGTAGTATTACGGGGATTCCTGATAATCGCATAGGTAAGGTTACTCTCGAAAATATAGAGATAGAATATCCTGGTCGTGCCACCAAAGGACAGGCTTATATTCCACTTTGGCGTGTGCAGGATGTACCCGAACAAGTTAAGAAATATCCTGAGTTCTCTATGTTTGGTGAGTTGCCTGCGTATGGCTTCTATCTCCGACATATAGAGAATGTCATTTTCAAGAATGTGAAGATGAAGTTAAAGGAAAGTGATTATCGCCCTGCAATCGTTATGGATGATGTGGAGAATGCTGTGATGAATGAAGTATATCCTAACTCTATCTTTAAGCGTAAATTGTAGTTGATGAAGTTCTTAAGGTGCTGAAACCGCGCCAAAATGTGATAAAAATGAATGTTTTGGCGCACTTTCAGCTTTATAATGCGCCAAAATGTGCTTATTTTGAAGGTTTTGGCGCACTTATTAATTAAAACGTATGAAGAGAAGCGTATTCTTAACTATATTTTTTGCCATTGGCTTCCTGATGACAATGGCCCAGGATTATTCCCGATACGTAGATCCACGTATCGGAAGTGAGGGATTGGGAAGAACTTTCCCGGGGCCTTGCATGCCTTATGGTATGGCGAAGCCGGGACCGGATGCCGTGACTATGCCGAATGCAGGATGGGCGCCGATACCTGAACCAGTCAAGGGATTCTCGCAGATGCATGTCAGCGGAACGGGAGGTGGACAGAAATATGGTAATATTCTGATTCAGCCTTACCTCGATTCCAAGGAAATCATACAGAAACGGATGGATGAGAAGATTTCCTTGGGATATTATGCGTGTACCTTTGAGAATGGAATACGAACTGAGATTACTGCCTCAGAACGTTGTGCTTTCTATCGGTTGGACTTTGGCAAGAAGCAGAAGGGAAAACTCTTAATAGATGTGGCTACTTTCTTAGGTGTAGATACGATTCCTGATAAGCGCGAAGCGCAGCAGTATGTGGATTCGTATGTTTCCTGTGATGGAAAATATGCCGTCTCTGGTTGGAGTACGGTTCGGGGCGGCTGGAACAATGGCGGCCCTTATACCGTATATTTCTATTTGCAGAGCGATGTTCCTCTATTATATAATAAGGTGAAAGAATCTAAAGCAAGATTGAATGTCACTTTCTTGAAAAGTATTGCCAATCTGAAATTGGGTATTTCGCATATCAGTATCGCCCAAGCCAAGCGGAATATCCCTTTCTGTGGTTTCGATGCCCAGTTGAAGCATCTACGAGAAACCTGGAATGGAAAATTGAGGAAGATAGAAATCGCAGGAACTGAAAAACAGAAACGGATGTTCTACACGGGCATCTATCATACGATGCTGATGCCTGTGGATAAGTCGGGGGAAAACCCTCATTTCTCTGATACTCCTTATTATGATGATTACTATGCCATTTGGGATACTTACCGTACGTCTATGCCGCTTCTTACTCTGATAGATGAGGATAAGCAGCGGGATATGATCCATTCGCTTTTGAATATTTATAAGCATGATGGCTATATGCCGGATGCCCGGAGTGGTAATTGGAATGGAAGAACGCAGGGAGGAAGCAATGCTGAAATTGTGATAGCCGATGCTTTTGCCAAAGGGATGAAAGGCATCGACTATGAATTGGCACTCAAGGCTATGATCAAGGATGCTGAAGTTCCACCTACGGATGATGACGGGTATTTGGGAAGTGTGCCTGATGAAAAGCATGGTCGTGGTGGATTGAAGGAATACAATACGCTCGGCTATATCCCTTATGGTATCGACAGAGCTGGCAACCGTACGGTGGAATACAGTTATGATGATTGGTGTATCGCTCAGGTGGCGAAAGGGTTAGGACATCAAGACCTGTATCAGAAATATCTCAAGCGCTCTGGTAACTGGCGCAATCTTTGGCGCGGTGATTATGAATGGCAGGGAATGCGTGGTTTCATCATGCCTCGTGATGCAGATGGGAGATGGCTCGACTCTGTGCCTTGGGGAAAATCAAAAGTTTACCATCCCCTGATTCCTTATCGCCCTGATACGAAGGTGGCTCCCTGGTATCTGCCATGGTGGAGTACTTTCTTCTATGAAGCTTTGTCGGCTGAATATAGTCTCAGTATTCCGCATGATGTGCCGGGATTGGTAGAGTTGTGCGGCGGTAATGAGGCTTTTATCAAGCGCCTTCATACATTCTTTGCCAACAAACATTATAATGTTGCTAACGAACCGAGTTTTATGACTCCTTATCTCTACCATTGGGTGGATAGACCTGATCTGAGTGTAGCACGTATCAGACAGATTGTGAATGACAACTATAACGATACTCCGCTCGGTTTGCCGGGAAATGATGATAGCGGCGCCATGTCTTCCTGGCTTGTCTTCAATATGATGGGGCTTTATCCCGTGGCTGGACAGAATCTCTATCTGGTAGGCTCGCCGCTGATTCCTGAATATACGATTCATCTGGAGAATGGCAAAAAACTGCAAGTGGTAAGGGATGAAAAGATGAAATCCTGGGATAGGAAATTCTTGACTCATGAGTTATTAACAAATGGTGGAAAACTTGTACTTCCTGGCTTTTCTGATGTTGATTCTACTGTTGATAACGATGCTAAGATGCTGATTTCTAATCAGAAAGAGCGTTTTCCACGTTGTGAACAAGATCTGGATAACTTGTTGAAAAGTATTCCTTCACAGGGGATTTCTCATTTCGTTTTAAACCGTCAGTATCGCAATTGGGAGCTCGGGGCAACTTATCTGAATGGAAACCGTGACACTCTGTATTTGAAATGCAACCAGTCGGTCTATCTGATACCGGAAAGACTGGTGGATGAGGCTACTGGTTTCTCTTGGGACAATCCGCAGAAAGGAAAGAATATCTATGTCTGCAACAAGTCGCAGAATAAAGGTATGCGTGATGGTACCTTCCTGTTTATTTCCAGAAAAGCCTTACAGCAGTTGCTTCATTCTGGTACTTTCATCTATAATGATATTACTTGGCGACAGGTGTCAAGGGATGCAAAGACCGTTGTCGTGCGGGCGGATATAGATGGCACAACGATGTGTATCAGTCTTTGTCACCAACTGCCATGGGTGCTTTGGATGAAAAACAATCCTTTAGGTATTGATTGGACCCTCACAGGAATGCTTCCAGACAGGAAATGATTCTTCCAGAAGGAAATTGTTTCAGATTTGTTCTGATAATAGAATTAATTTTGTAACTTTGTGGAAAAATATAAAAGCCTAATGAAGAAAGTAATATTAGTAATCGGTTTTGTCATGTGTCTCTTGCTGGTACAAGCTCAGACCCGTCGCCAGATGGGTGGGGTGTACTGCGCTTATCCTTTTACTGAGGTAGAGACTGGTAAAACTCTTTCCATCGAGAAATATGAGGATGAGGATAATCTGGTTCTGGAGGGTTACACTCCTTTTTATATAAGTCATTATGGTCGTCATGGCTCCCGCTGGATGCCTCATGATGACCGCTATACCTGGGTGAACCGTCACTTTGAGGATGTGTCCAATCTTACTCCTTTAGGAAAAAAGGTAAGGAAAATCTTATGGCGAGTATGGGATAATGCTCAGGGTAATGGTGGTAAACTGTCGAAATTAGGCGCTCTTCAGCATCGGGGCATTGCCAATCGTATGTATCAACGCTTTCCTCATATTTTTGCTACAGGTAATCGTGTGACGGCACGTTCAAGTGTCGTTGACCGTTGTGCAAAAAGTATGTTGGCTTTTACGGATGAATTGCATCATTTGCAGCCGTCACTAACGATGGATGTAAAGACCGATTCTGCCGATATGGCATGGATTGCCTATACTTCTCCGGAAGAAAAAGCATTGGAAAACAGGACAAAGGTTACGCCAAAGGTTTCTACAGACAGATTCATGCATCTGCTTTTCAAGGATATTTCCAAGATTGATGATCCGATGAAGTTGATGGGGGAGATGCAGGCCATCACTTCCTCTATTCAGGATGTGGGTTTGAATTTCAAGTCTTATCCGAAAGATATAGAGGAACAGTTGAATGCCCTCTTTACTGATGAGGAATTCCGTGCTTTCTATGAAGCCAACAATAAGCGTATGACGATCTGTAATGGAGATGATCTCTATAATGAACGGATTCCGATGCGTTCTGCTGTTTCTTTATGGCATCATATCAGAGATGATGCTGATAGGGCTTTGGCTTCGGGTAAGCCTTCTGCTGATTTGCGCTTCGGACATGATACCAATCTCTATCGCTTGCTTACTCTTTTGGGGGCTGGCTATGATGACTATAATCGCATGGATGTAGTGGCTCCAATGGCTACCAACCTACAGATGATTTTCTATAAGAAGAATGTGCCGGATGAGGCTCATCCTGAGAAAAATATTGTGGTAAGACTGTTGTATAATGAGGTGAACGAGGCACTGATCAAAGGCATGGAAGATGTGTTCTATGGTTCTGATGTCCCGTCTTATGATAAAAACTATTTTTCCTGGGAAGAATTCAAGCAGTATATGGAAAGCCGAATTGACAAGGCTGAACATGTACGCCAGCTCCATGCCCTCAATACGATGGTGGGCACAGCGCAGGCTAATACCAAGACGGCTGGCATGTTTGGTAAGGGAAGTGAGGAACATGGACAAACTCTTCCTGCCGTACTGGTGCCTAACGGACAGAATTCCTGGACTCCCCAGACTCAAGATACGGAGAAAAAGTGTATTGCACCTTATTATTATAAGGATACAGAGTTGCAGGGCTTTCGCAACAGCCATTGGATAGTAGGAGGTTGCACCCAGGATTACGGTTCCTTTACGGTGGCAACTTTGGGCGGCAAACTGAGATTGCAGCCAGAGGAACGTGCTACTCCTTTTTCGCATGCAGATGAAATATCTCATCCTCATTACTATGCGATCAACTTGAGGAAAGAACATCTCAAAACCGAACTTACGGCTTTGAGCCATACAGCCATCTTGCGTGTAACACCACAGGAAGACCAAGATGTTCATATCGTCATCAATCCGAATAGTGACGAGGGGGAAGGATACATAGAGATCGATACGCTGAATCATAGAGTTTATGGTTATAATCCTGTGCATCGCATCTACCAAGGATGGGGTGAACCAGCAGGATTCAGTGGGCATTTTGTCTTGGAATATCCTGAAGGACTGGTTGATTTCGGCGTGTTCTCCAAGGAAAGTAAGAAAGGAAAGGGATTGGAGGCTAAAGGTGCCCGCATCGGGGCTTGGCTTACTTTCAAAGGTCAGACCGAAAAATCGATGGAATTGAGAACCGCCAGTTCGTTTACAGGCAAGGAAAATGCGATTTCCAATTTAGAGAAAGAAGTGGATAACTTGGCAAGTAGTTTTGATGAGATGCGGGAAAAAGCCATCGATGCATGGTGCGACCGCTTTCATACGATAGATGTGCAAAGCAAGGATACGGCTAAGGTCAACCAGTTTTATGGAGCCTTCTACCGTGCCTCGTTCCTGCCTCGTCAGATGAGTGATGTGAATGGCGACTACCCACCATTTGCTCATGGAGAGACGAAGCAAGAGAATTCTTCAGACCGCACTCTCCATTCTTCACTCCCAAAAACATACGGAGATTTCTCTATGTGGGATATTTATCGTGCCGAACTTCCTCTCTATAATATCATCACGCCAACTTTGTCGGGTGACATGATGCAGTCGCTGGTCAATATGTACAAGGAGGGTGGATGGATGCCTATTTTCCCTTGTTGGAACAGTTATACGGCAGCGATGATTGGCGACCATGCCGGTGTTGCTCTGGCGGATGCTTATGTCAAGGGCATTCGTGGCTTTGATGCGCAGACAGCATACCAGGGGATGCGTAAGAATGTTTTCCAGAGTCCTAAGTCTTTCGCGGAGTATAAGGATGGTATGGGAAGAAGGGCTTTGAACTCATATCTCAAATATGGATTTATTCCGATGGAGGATAGTGTGAAAGAGGCTTTTCATCAGAATGAGCAGACCTCCCGTACTTTGGAATATGCTTTTGATGATTTTGCCGTGGCACAGATGGCAAAGTTGTTGGCTGATTCTCTGGAATATCAGAAGAATAAAGGCAATCTTCTGTCCTTGGATAAGAAAATGCTATTAGCTGACTATGAGCAACTGATGCGTAGGTCTGAAAACTGGCGTCATGTCATCAATCCAAAGACCGGATGGGCTGATGGTCGTCATCAAAACCGGAAATGGGAAAATAATCTCGATCTGGTGCATCGCAAGAGTTATATTACCGAGGGGGCTACCTGTCACTATACCTGGTATGTGCCTCAGAATGTGGAGGGACTTTTCCAAGTTATCAACAATAGTGGGCAGAACGTCATCGCCCGTCTGGACAGAATGTTTGATGAAGGATTGTACTGGCATGGTAATGAACCTTGTCATCAGATAGCCTACCTTTATAATAAGGCTGGTGCTCCTTGGAAAACCCAGCAGCGCATTCACCATATTCTGAATACGGAATATAATGATACTCCTGGCGGACTGTCGGGTAATGATGATGCGGGGCAGATGTCGGCTTGGTATATGTTTTCTGCCATCGGGTTCTATCCCGTATGTCCGGCTACACCTTATTATTATATAGGCACGCCAAGTTTTGACAAGGTTATATTCAATTTGGAGAACGGCAGGAAGTTCGAAATTGTTGCCGAGGGAGTTGATGATGAGAATTTCTACATCCAGCAAGTTGACCTGAATGGTAAGTCTGGCTATTATTTGTCTCATGATGATTTGCTGAAAGGTGGAAAACTTTCTTTCAGAATGGGAAATTCTCCTAAATATTAAAAATTAAGAAAATAAGATGATACTGATAGATCCTGTAGGATATTTTATATATGGAATGTGCGTCATGTTCTATTCCATGATGGCATGGTTCTTCTGGCGTAAGGGATCGGATGTCCTCTCGCGTCTTATCAAGGCAATCATGCTCATCTATGTGGTAGAGAGCTTGAAAGACCTGGTAATATATTATTATGTAGATGACATGACGAGCAGGTGGTGGGCTGTGATGACTTCCATGGATATTATCATTATTCCTTTTTACATCTTTGTGCTGATGGAATTGGTAAAGCCCGGATGGCTTACCTGGCGCAAGGGTATCTTGCATGAGGTGCCGTTCGTCGTGCTGCCTCTTCTCTATATCATCACAGGTCATACCATCTGGTATTATATCATTGCAGCTTGGGCTGTCTTCTATGGTAGCGCCACGCTGGTTCTTACGTTCTTTTTCATATCCCAATATCATCGGGTACTGAAAGAGCGGTTTTCGTATGAGGATAACATCAATCTGCATTGGCTCAGGGCCATACTGGTCAGCTTCTTCTTTATTCTGGCTGCTTGGACCTGCAGTTCGGTGATGGTGGACGTGAATTTTGACAATCTCTATATGATTCTGTCGTTGGCCACATGGATGTTTGTTGGTTATTTCCTCTACAAGCACGAATCGGTCATAGATGAATTGAGAGATGTGGATGATGCCCGTTCTTCTGATGCAAGTGGGGTGGTAGGTGAGGCTAATAGCGGGATGTCTGCCGGCGATTATCTTCTTTCTCCCGAAATCAGTCAGATGGTAAAAGATCTGTTTGAGAATCAGAAAATTTATCTCGATCCCAAACTCAAGTTGTCGGATGTCGCCATGAGGGTAGGAACCAATCGTACTTATCTCAGCCGTTTCTTCAATCAGGAGAATGGCAAGACTTTTTATGATTATGTGAACAATTATCGGGTGAAATATGCAGAGCAGTTACTTTCTTCCACTAAAGATCCGCTTTCTTTTATAGCGGAAAAAGCAGGATTCAATTCGCCTTCTACTTTCCGCAGAGTATTTGCTTCTGTATATGGTTGTTCGCCACAGGAATACCGCCGTAGAGTGTCAAATGGTTAGTTTTTACCATTTGGCACTTTTTTTTGATGGTTTGGGTGCTCTTTGTACGTAATGAGCGATAAGTTTTACGGTTTGAACGCGTGGTTAGTCCTGTTTTTCCTAACTTTGCACCAAATTAAATTCATTAATAACTAAAACCGTAAAAGTAATGATGGACGAACAGAAAAATTTAGCAGCTTGGGAATGTTTGGACCAGGCTTTGTTTACTTCCTCACATGTCAAGGCTAAGGACATGGAAAAGGGAAGTACTGATTGGGATAATGTTTATCCTGTATCAAAAGAGGAGACGGATAAGATGAAGGATCTGGTGGATGAGGCTGTGCGAAAGGCTGATGATCCTTCTGACTCTTTCTTCCGTGAGCGTGTGTCTGATTTGCGCGAGATTATCTCATATTCCTATAGCAAACATCGTACGTGGAAGTGGTCTTTGATATTCGGTTCGATTATCGCTGCTTGCATCTTCTGGTATTTTGGCAATCAGGATAAGGAGGATGCTCAGAAATATGCCAAGGATGTGACTCTTGTGGAAAACTGGAAAAAGGCTGATACCACGATTACTTATGATAAACTCGATGCAAGTTCGGAACTCAGTTATCAGCTTTATGAACGTCGCGTTCAGTCTGCAAATGCTTATAAGTTGATGAAACTTCATGACTTGAAGAGGAATGCGGAGTCTTATAGGGAGGGTATGAAGACGGCAAAGCATAGTGCTGATACGGCTAAACTGGATAAGAATATAGAGAGTTATAAAAAGCGCATGGCAGAATGCGAAGAAAAGATGGAAAAATATCAGGACGAGTTTGATGAAGTCGCTGATATGAATTTCGATGAAATCCAGAAAATGGCGCTCAAGGACACTCAGGGGTTAGTGGATGATATTAATGATTCTGCTTCTACGAAGACTGGCTGGATGATTTATCTGATTATCCTGATACCACTCTATATCATTTCAGGTTATCCGCGAGGATATGTGATTTCTGCTCATCGCCGCCAGCATGGTTTCATGCGTACGCTTCAGAAAATCGGTTTTGCCGTGGCAAGTTTCTTCTTCGGTAGTGGTTTGCTGATGTCGCTTCTGCCGGATAGTATCGTTGAATATCATTATACCAGTGGTAGAGTGGAAACGAGGAATGAGGGTAATCCGGTCAATATCGTCATTTTGGGTATCAAGTTTGGTTTGATGGTAGCGGGTGTGCTTATTTTCTGTTTCGTCTCAGTTCTGATTATGACTATCGAAACGATTTCGGGTCTCAAGCGTAACTTTAATTGGGCAGCCATGCTGAACAAAGGTAAGAAAGCGCCGGTTGCCGTAGCTGAGGCTCCGATAAATGCAAGAAATGATTAATGTATGAAGATGATAGGTCTATGAGATAAATACTAATAAATTACAATATTGCGAGATTTTAAGGTTAAGATGAAAAAGAGGGTGTGTCATAATTCCATGATACACCCTCCGATGTGAAAGCAATTCCTCAAAGTGAGCACATATATATGCTCTCTAACGAAGCGCTTCTTCATTCATTTTTAATGCTTGGCTGTATATCTATCCAACCGGCAATTGGCATTAGCAAAAGGTTATATAGCCAACCCCACAATAAAGTACTAAATTAACCGCTTTCCGTAAGAAAATGCAGAATATATTTGCTTTTTGCACAATTTGCACAAAGATTTATATAAAAATGATCTGTTTTTTGGCAGTTTACTTAAAAATCATTACCTTTGCTCCCACAAATATGGAAAAAGGAAGAATGATCCTACTTCGTATAGCAGGCAGGACTACACAGGGCAAAGCATACTTCGGCAAGGCTCTAAGTAATCTTCTGTCAGTAAAAGTAATAATGAGTTTAATTGAGACATGTAAAGCCAAATACAAGTTTCGATTAACCCTAAAAGTGCCCCGATGTTTCTGCTGTCAACAGGTTACTGCATGCCGCCCGCATGATGCAGATAGAAAAGCAGCGTGAGGAGTATTACAAGCAGCTCGGCACACCGCCGGGAGTGCCGACGATGAAGGGTGCAACTGCAGATCCAGACAATACAGGTATTGGCTACAACAGCATCATTACAGACCTGGGTGACCACAGCGTTCCTGAAGGCTGGATACAGCATCCGAAGTTCAACGGCAAAGGTGATGTCCCAGGTCCTCCTATCCAATGGAGTGAACCGGAGAGTCCTGACAATGCCCAGCCGGGATATGGCTATATCCCAGCTGATACGACAGATACTGAGGACATCTTCTTCTATCACTCTGATCACCTCGGCAGCACCTCGTACATTACCGACGCTAAGGCTAACATTACGCAATTCGATGCCTACCTGCCATACGGAGAGTTGCTGGTGGATGAACATACTTCATCTGAGGATATGCCATATAAGTTCAATGGTAAGGAATTCGATGAGGAGACAGGATTATATTATTATGGGGCGAGATATATGAACCCTGTAACGAGTCTGTGGTATGGGGTGGATCCGTTGGCTGAGAAGTATACATCCCTTAGTGCTTATAGTTACTGTTCTTCCAATCCAATAAATTTAATAGATCCAATTGGGCTAGGCTGGGTAGGAAGTAAGGGAGAAGATGGAACGATTAGTTGGACATGGGATGATAATGTAAAGTCTATGAACGAGGCTAAACAAGCGGGCTATTTCGATTATCTTGAACCAGGAAGTATAATAGACAATGGGACAATTAATGGTCATGTGGGTGAAGACGGAAAAACGAGTGTATATTTAGGCTATAATAAGAATGATGTTTCTTTTACTTGGCCAAATTCTAAGGTTACTCCATTTGAAGTTGGAACAGAATGGCTAACAGGTGAAGGACCACGGCATCGTGATTTTACAAACGGAGATCTATTTACAGAGATGCTAAGAACACATGAACATGTGAGAAATACGATTGACAATATTAAGAACCTGATCTTATCAGGTTCAAGTCTACGTGAAGGCTCTTCTAATTATACTTTAAGCGGATTAGGTGGTGTCTTAAAGTACATGAAAGATTACTCCACATTATTAACTGGTGGTCTTACGGGTAATTTAGCTGTAACTTATTTAGGTTCTTATACTCTAAATTGGAGAATAACAAATATTACAAAAGAGTCTATTTTTATCAGTTTTATGGTGAATAATACTTCAACTATTCAGTCTGGTACAAGACCTCCTGTTATTGGTTATACAGATTTTTGGCAAAAGAATATTGGAAGGCCATTAAATAAGGCTTTTGAGTCAGGGCCCATGTCAAAGACTTCTCAAACGTTTAAATGGACTGAAAAAGTAAAATTATGAGATTTTTTTATAACTTCTTTATATTATATTCTTTTCTAACTATATCCTGTACGTATTCTATCAACCGAGAAGACGTCTGTGGGCAATGGTTTTATAAATCAACGAAAATTTATTTGTATCAAGATGGTACAGCTTATATTACGAACATACGTGGAAGTTTTCCTGTATCTGATGATATTCCAGACACATTTGCCTGTAAGTGGAAAATAGAAGATAAAAAAATCACTATTATTGGCATGTATATGTTTGAGATTTATGTTAAAGATAAAAATGAATTATATTTGTATAAGGGAGATCCCGATGATTTAGACACTTTTTCCTTTAAACGAATACAAAATAAAGAATAAATGGCCAAACTTTCGCAAGTGAATAAATCCCCCCGATTTATTCACTTGCGAAAGTTTGGCCATTTATATTAATACTGTTTAAATTCTCCTAGGTTCAATCCTATATATAAACCAACCTACAAAAAGATAAAAAATGAAAATGCTCCAAATCGCCACATTGCTAGTTTTATTATTAATGTTAAACTGCACTTCTACAAAATGGCGTGGATCCGTTGGCGGAGAAGTATACAACTACTGGTGGATATGTCTATACACTTGATAATCCCATTAGGATGATTGATCTGGATGGACGAAAGTGGGATGAGTCTTCTGTAACACAAAAGAACGGGAATGTTACTATTAATCTCACCTTAACAGTTGTCATTTTAAATTCAAGTAATAAAAAATTTGATTTGAAAAAACTAGGAAATGTTTTGTCCAGCCAATTACAAAGTTCTTATGGAATTTCATATGTAGAAGGTATGAATTACGAGACAGAGAACACCTATTGAATATACTCCCTGCTTCACAACTTCGAGGTGTTTATGGAAAAGTAAATAAAATAGGTGGATCAGTAGTATTTCTTAATGAACGATATGTAAATAATATAATTAATGGTAAAGACAGAAATACATTGCCTCATGAATTTGGCCATTCTTTAGGTTTATTGCATGTTGATGGAGCTGATGCTTGGTTTCTAGGACTTTTTGGACGAAGCCAATACTATGATAGTTACAAACAAGAAAGAAATAGATATAATGTTATGTTTAGTGGAGCTAATAGTAAATATATAGATGATTACAAATCTACTGATATTAATCCAGAGCAGATTAGCATAATTCTTGAAAATTTTAGAAATAATAAAGTAAACAGATAAGAAATTATGAAACAGGTTGTATTTATTATTGCCCTATATGTTTTGATAAATATTCTATCATTATTATTCTATATATTTTCTTTTTCTAGTGATGGAAAAATAGATATTGGTTTACCTTTTATTTTTATCCATTTAACGAGTGCAAAATATGATTCCACTTTTCCATACAATAAGTTACTTATAGAGCCTTTTTTATGGGATGTTGTTTTTTTATTTACGATAGTCTGTTTATATTCGTGCTGTCTAAAATTTATCAAAAGGATTCGTGATCGAGAGGAGCTTAAGAATAAAAAATAGGGGAAAAACTAAGATTTAATCTCCTCCAACCACTCCTTAACACTAAAGCAAGGACACTCTTTTCTTACACCAGAAAGATCCCTGTGCCCGAGAATCGTGGCATCAAGGAAGCAGTTAATACATACATAGTTCTTTCAGCAGTTGATGTCATCATCATCAGTTTCCCTTACCCCTGGCAGGAACTGACGCAAAAAGCGCTGATGATGGCAGTCAAAACAGTGATTGCAAAATTGATAATCTTTTTCAAATTGATCAGAATCATTTTCTATTAATTTAATTTTAGTAACCAGATGCAATGAGGGCTACCGCGGATTCACCATCTGTTGCATCGCCAACCGTTCTGATTGACAATGCAAAGGTACGAAATAAAAAATCCCCAATGTCGTTTAATGTCACTTAATGTCGTTTAATGTCATTTAATGTCACGATAAAGTTGATTTTTTTTTCAAAATTACGGTTCTCCGAGGTGTTTCTTTTTATCCAACGTGTCAATCGACGCAGCTCAGAAACAAGTCATTTTCGACCTGCAAACAAGTTATTTCCGATCTACAAACAAGTTATTTCCAATTCGTAAATAAGTCATTTCCGACCTCTAAATAAGTTATTTGCGATCCAGCCCATCGATGTCAATGAGTCCCAAGCCAGTAGCCCCATTGATGTTGTCAGTCTCTCTGCCCTTGCCGTCAAATTCCACAGCGATGGAGATACCCGGAGTCTTTTGTTAAAAATTTAGTACCTTCTTTCTAAGTGCCATTAGAGTGAACCTTAGGTGAAGCTTTGGTGAATAGTGAGGCTTTTACCCTACTTTTTATACGAAATAAGGTATAAATAAGGGTATTATAACTATCTGATTATCATTTCTTTATATCTTTATATACGCGCTGTCTATATATATTTAAAAAGAAAGGGTTCACCACTTGCCCGAAAAAGTGAACCCTGTAAAAAAGGGTTCACTCCTCTAAAAGGCATTTTTTGAGGGTGGAGACCTGTCGTTTATGGTTATTGTTTTTGTATTTATTTTTTAAAAATGTCCATCAGAGTGCAAAACAAAATTTGATATTTTTATTAACAAATATATATTTAAGTTCCATTTCCTCTAAAGAAGTGCAAGTA
>OCLF01000297.1_pt1 | contig 15022 bp, 15 predicted proteins | sample 1502881 | NCBI WGS metagenome assembly OCLF01 (sample SAMN03418267, study PRJEB22391) | human gut metagenome | biome: human-gut; feature: organic feature; material: feces | host: Homo sapiens | place: Tanzania | collected 2013-01
CGAAGTATAATGTAAGCAACAATCGAAGTTTGTAAGGAACAGAAACTTTGAATTTCACGAAGCAAATGGAGAAAATATGAAGATAGTAATTATACATGGTCAAAGTCATAAAGGCTCAACATATCATATAGCTCATATGTTGGCAGAGAAAATAAGTAGCGATATAAAAGAATTTTTTCTTCCAAAAGATTTTGGAGAATTTTGTGTAGGCTGTACAAAGTGTTTCACTGAATCCGAGACAAAATGTCCGCATTATGAAAAACTAAAGCCTCTTACTGATGCAATGGATGAAGCAAATGTTATTATCTTAGCCAGTCCGGTTTATGTATTTCATGCGACTGGGGCGATGAAAGCTTTTTTAGACCATTACGGATACAGATGGATGGTGCATAGTCCAGAAGAATCTATGTTTAAGAAACAAGGAGTATGCATATCCACAGCTGCCGGAGCTGGTATGAAATCGACAAATAAAGATATGATGGACAGCTTGTTTTTCTGGGGAGTAGCTAAAAGATATAAATATGGAGTTGGTGTTGCGGCGGTCGATTGGAACGGCGTAAGCGAAAAGAAAAAGAGAGTAATTGACAAAACAACATCAAGTATTGCGAAGAAAATTATACATAATTCGGGAAATGTTAAACCAGGGATAAAAACCAAGGGAATGTTTTGGATTATGCATATAATGCAGAAGAATGGTTTTAATCCTCGTGATGTTGAACATTGGAAATCAAAGGGATGGACAGAGAAAAAGAGACCTTGGAAATAGAATTTGAATTTGTAGAGCTTGTAAGTTTTTATTTACTTAATGTAGGAGGACGACTGAATATGGCTGATTTAGAATTTATTAGATGTTCTGGCATAAATGAAGACTTTATTATGAACTGTCAGCTATTAGATATGGATTTAGATAGGCGTGTAGGAAGAGTGATTAAGAGAGACAAATACAAACAGTACAATCAGCTCGATGAAATTAAAGAGGCTATAGTTGTATATGTTGATGGCAGAGCCGCTGGTGCAGGGGCAATTAGAGAATATCAGTATGATGATATTGATGATGCAACCGAACTGAAAAGAGTATTTGTCAGAGATGAATTTCAGGGAAAAGGAATAGGAACCAAGCTGGTTCTTGAATTAATTGAGTGGGCAAAAGAGCTAGGTTACAAGAGGTTGATTCTTGAAACTGGAGAACTGCTACAAGAATCATGTCATGTATATCGAAAAGTAGGATTTGAAAAAATGGATAATTATGGTCCCTACATTTCGATGCCAGAATCATGGTGTATGATGAAAGAATTGTAGTTGACAACTTCCAGTTTTTGGGGCTAAAGCCAATATAAATAATACTAGACAGATTTGTCCAATAGCGTAAATACGGCATTTTCTCGCTTTGTGTCGTGTTATGTTTAGTAGAATAATATTACTCTGTCAATGAAAGGAGGAAACAGTATGGATCAGAAAAAGATTGGACGTTTTTTAAAAGAACTTAGGAAAGAAAAGGATATTACACAGGAACAGCTTGCCGAAAAGATAAAAGTTTCAGGCCGAACGGTTTCTAGATGGGAAACAGGTTCTAATATGCCTGATATTAGTTTGTTGGCTGAATTGGCTGAATTTTATGATGTTAGTATACCTGAAATCATTGATGGAGAAAGGAAAAGCGAGAATATGAATGAAGAAGTAAAAGAAACAGTATTGAAATTATCTGATTATACAGAGACAATTAATCAAAAAATTAAAGGAAGGTTATTTGTACTTACGGTTATTGCAATAATAGGAATGATTGCGTTCGTGATTATTGAATTTACAGGACTAGATACACCTGGAAGTGTCTATGAAAGAGTAGCAGGTGCAGGTCTTGGGTTAGATTGTGGTATGTTAATAGTCCTTGCAATGTATCTTTCTGGACTTTTAGGAAAGATTAAGGCAAGACGAGAAATGAAACGAAAGTACAACTGTAAATAAAAAGTCTAATAGACCATAAAATTAAGTTTGTCTGACTCATAAATAATTTAATAACAGGATTACAAGCACTTTAGCCAATAACAGGTTAGAGTGCTTTTTTCATGCCATATAAGGAGCTTCCTGTATAATTAAAATATAAGCAATTCCAAGAAAGAAGGTTGAGAAAAAAATACCTCAGTGTAAAATAAGATTACTGCCTTTGCACGGTTAGTAAGCACAGCTTAGATTTGTAACCAATACTGCATTGGGAATGGGACTTATCAAGTGCGGTTCAGTGGTAATTCCTTTTGATAATCAGATCAGTAAGGATACAGACCTCTACAGACTGTATAACACCAATATTCATGAGAAGATTGAGATGATGAAAAAGGAAAAACATTGTCCAAATAATCTTGAATTAGCATTGGCAAAACTGCCTGTTTTGGGTTAGAATAGATTATGTTATTAATTTTTTTCACAAGTTAATTATAACAGAAAGAAAGACCTTGAGTTCATTATAAACTCTTGGTCTTTCTTTTTTTCGGGACTATTCTTTTTTCACAGCCCCTTTGCTCTAATTGAGGCCGCTTGCAGCTTCCTTACGCGAGGCGTTAACTCCTTGCGCTGGCTTTTGCGCTCGATATTGCATCAATCAGCACGCCCGCATATATTGTGGTCACGCAGATTGACACAATATTTCACTCAAAAGCCACAGGGAAGTGTCCCTGCGCAATCAATCCTCTGCGGATTGATTAGCTACCCTCTCTGCACCAACATCCACTCTTTCATTTGTAGCATGAATTTTGTAGAAATTAAGGCTTTGCTCGGTGCACATAAGCGAGACAAATTCTGCCATATCAGATGCTTTTTTTAGCCCAAAATATCTGCAGATTTGATTCCAATATTCGTTAAAATCATTCCAGTTTTCGATGATTTTATGTTTTTTTTTGCTTCCATATCAAACTCAAGTTTGATTGCTTTCTCAAAGAGCTTATTCAGCTCTTTGAGGTGTTCATTTTCTGACTGCAGAAGGTCAATCTGCTCTGCGATGGTTTTACTTTTACTCATAAGTTTACCTCCCAATTAATTAAATAAATCGGTGAGAAAGTCATCATCGTTTGGTGTATCATTGCTGTTTAAGGTTACAGTTCTTACTTCGGCACTTTTTTTCTCATAATATGTCAAATAAAGCTCATATCCAGTGATGTAATCTGCCATGAGCTTAACCAGGCTGATAAGTGCCTCATATGTAGCGGATTCTGACTCTAATACATCCCAATTTTTTCTGACGATATCAAGGAAGTTAATTGGCTTGAAATAGCCTGGCTCGTTGGTTGCCACATACAAATGATAGCGTGCATATTTAGGTATACTGTCGTATACAACTAATGCGTCCTCATCATCCTGGCTACACTTTTCTGTCAAGGTTTCGCAGATCTTTTCAAAATGATTGCAGAAGTTATTTCTTTCTGATTCGGACTTAGAATCAGTTGGAAATGGTGCCCATACAAGCTGATCCATCAATACTGTGATGTACGTTCCGTCAAGGTTGTTAATAGTTGCTGTTGAGTTCTGAGTAATCATATTTTTTTCCTCCATAAGTGAATTGATTTTTTTGCCTTTTTGAACAAGAGGCATAACTTGAATATTAGGTATATACATAAGTATTTCCCCCTTAAATATTTTTTGAGTAAATATCTGCATTACTGCATCTATTTGCTCTGATATGAGTGCCAATAGTGACGCTCATACCAGGATAAATAGAGTGTATGATAGTTGCTCTCATAAATGGCTACATAAAGGTTAGAATGTGACTTTGTTTTGTTCCATTTTTGCTATTTTTTTAATCACCTCTTGCAGAAAATTAAATTTCTCCAAAATGTATATGGATTTTGAAGAAAAACGGTAATGATGTAATCGATAATAAGTATGATTTTTTTTTCTTTTTATTTTGTCCTTCTATATAAGTATCGCTAGAAATAACAATTTTCGAGCATTTAAAAAATTATTTTTATCAAATAGGCGGCTAACAATTGTTGATTAGCTAACCTATCTATCACACCACTTTGATCTTGATTAGGTGCTATTTATGAGAGTGGACACATCTTGTCAAGCCCTTGCCGCCACAGCAGTATGATAGCAGGCTTTATAAGATGTGTTTAATCTCAAACTCTTCATATTCTGTCAAATTATCTAAATCAATTTCTTTATAGCCTTATTTAAGTACTTTGCAATTTACGTATTTTAACCCTTTAGATATAATTTTGAGTTTTGTTCCAGTGGGAAGAATTACTTCATAATTTCCGGGTTCTTGAATATCTGATATGTATACACATCCAGTACCTTCCGGTGCATAAATTCTTAATCGGATGACTCCTTTATCTTCTCCATATCCATAACCAAAGCTATGTTCTACACCTTTTACAAGTGTTGTACACATAAATCCCTTGTCATAAAGGTCTATATTTTTCATGGATTTTGCTTCTTTTAGCATATTTTCAAATCCATATTTCGTTATTTGCCTGTATAAAATCAAATCTTTTTTAGATTTGTTATTTCTTACATTTTCCGCAATTTCATTAATTGTGTCTTTGGAATTTGCTGATTTTGGATAACGTAAAGTTTTATTATAATGCTCTACATTTTTAGATAATACATACATCCATTTTTGCTCCATAGTGGGAGGTGGATTGATGTTTGTGTGCGCAAAATCAATTGCGGTAGTTGTTGTTTGCGCCATGCTATCCCATATTGCTCCAATTTTTTTAAAAATGACATTTGGGAGCAAGGCGAGTAAGATTTTTAAATTCATAAAATTGTCTCCTTTCAGTTTAAATTTATGAGATTTGTTGTTTGTTACACCTTTATAGTATATAAAAGTTGAAATTTGTCCTAAATCTTTATAGACTTCTTTTTGAAAAAATAATATAATATTACACTAGAATTAAGAAGATTAAGGGGCTGTGAAAAAAGAATAGTCCCGAAAAAAAGAAAGACCAAGAGTTTATAATGAACTCAAGGTCTTTCTTTCTGTTATAATTAACTTGTGAAAAAAATTAATAACATAATCTATTCTAACCCAAAACAGGCAGTTTTGCCAATGCTAATTCAAGATTATTTGGACATCTGTGATCCAGTGCTGACTTTTGACAGATTTATGGGAGAAATCGAACTGGAGAAATATCTGAAAAATATTCCTCAACATTATACAGGAAGACTCAGGTATGACCCGGTCAGCATGCTGAAAACAGTTTTGTTTGGATTTATGGCAAATGGCTATATATCATTGCGTGAACTGGAGGATCAGTGTAAAATCAATCTCCGCTTCATGTATCTTATGGATTATCAAGCACCTTCTTACCGTACTTTCGGCTACTTCATCAACCAAGTACTTGCTGATTCCATTGAAGAAATATTTCAAGATATAAACAAAAAAATATTTGAGACAGAGCATGTGGATCTTCAACATCTATACATTGATGGATCCAAGTTTGAAGCAAATGCGAATAAATACTCCTGGGTATGGAAAAAAGCAACCAAAAAATCCAGATACCGTCTCTTTGGTAAGATCACTACACTCTTTGAGGAAATCAATGAGGAACTTTCATGTACAGGTATGAAACTTTGTATCAATAGTGAGTACGCACCAGAGTATCTGAAGGAGGCTGCTGGACAGTATGCAGAAGTCTGGCAGATTAATGAAGCAATGTTTGTTCATGGCAGGGGACATCGCAAAACTACACAACAACGTCATTATGAGAAACTCAAAGAATATGCTGCTAAGTTGGAAGAATACGTGGAAAAAATCAAAATCTGTGGAGAAGAGCGCAACAGCTACTCGAAAACAGATCATTCAGCCACTTTTATGCGAATCAAGACAGACTACATGGGAAATGACCAGTTGCTTCCAGCTTATAATGTACAGGTCGGTGTTGCAGATGAATACATTGCTGTTGTTGATGTAAATCAGTATCGCTCAGATATGGATTGTTTTATTCCATTAATGAACAAGTTTTATACTACATATGGCTTCTATTCGAAGTACCCAGTAGCAGATCTGGAAGCATTTCTCAGAAATCTGCTCTTGAACGAGAAAAATGAGTTTCATAATAGAAATCTTCATATAAGTGGACTTTTGAATGAAGAAAAAGTGGACATTGGAGATTCAAAAGTGGACATTCAAGACAAAAAAGTGGATATTGGAAGTGTGCTTTCCGGAAAAGGCGGTAATTTCTCAGTAAAAACGACGGTTCATATCCATAGACTTTTTGAGAAGTTTGGCTTTGATGAGGTGTTTGGAAGAAGTGCGGTTATGGAACTTCTTGAGCTGAAAGGTTCAGGTGCTTCAAAACTTCTTTCCAATTTGGTAAAGGCAGATATTATTGAACCGGTATCCGGTCACGGAAAAGGGAAATATAAATTTATGAAGTAGTTTATAAGACTTCCTTGAAATTATCGACATGGTGTGTAGACAATCTGATGTTTTGTCTTCGGCAGTAGGATAAAGAAGATAAGGAAACAGAACAGAAATAGATTATAAAAGGTCTGTTGGGCGGTATAGCCTAATGAAGCCTACAGAAAAAGGTTGCGTGAAGCCACATAAAAATGTATAATTAGGAGTAATGAATTTCATATTAAATGATATTGGAGGTACTCATGTCACAGTCGGTTACGATAAAGAGTAATAAATATGGAATCAACTTAGTTTTAGATGCGGATATGCCATTTGCTGATTTGATAAAGGCAGTTGTAGAGAAGTTTAAGGCATCCGCCAATTTTTTTAAAAACGCAAAGCTTGCCATTTCGTTTGAGGGAAGGCAGCTTTCAGATGAAGAGCAGCAGCAGATAATTGCAGCGATTGAGGAGAATACCACAATTGAGATTTTGTGCATTGTGGAGAGTGGTACCGAGCAGGAAGCCATTATGAAGGAGCAGGTTGAGGCATTTAATGAGGCAGTGCAGAAGCAGTGTGAGAATGTTGCAACAGTCAGTGTTCCGGAGCAGTTTTACCGTGGTACGCTCAGGTCCGGTCAGGTGATTACCAGTGAGTCTTCAGTCACCATCATAGGTGATGTCAATCCGGGAGCCAAGATTATAGCTCAGGGCAATATCGTTATTCTTGGCGCATTAAAGGGCAATGTCCACGCCGGATGTACAGGGGACAGGAGCTGCTTTGTATTTGCACTTGATATGCAGCCGATTCAGATTCAGATTGGTGATCTGATTGCGAAGAGTCCGGACAAGCCTTTGCCAAAGCACAAGATAAAGCGCAAGGAAAAGCCGGCGCAGGAACAGGCGCAGATAGCCATCGCGAAGGATGGTTATATTTACATCGAACCAATTACTAAAAATATTTTAAATAGCATTTAGGAACGTAGGAGGAAAAAAGTTCATGAGCGAAGTAATCGTTATCACATCAGGAAAGGGTGGTGTGGGCAAGACCACAACCACAGCAAATATTGGTACAGGTCTTGCACAGTTAAATAAAAAGGTTGTTATGATTGATACTGACATCGGACTGCGTAACCTGGATGTTGTTATGGGACTTGAGAATCGTATTGTATACAATCTCGTAGATGTTGTTGAGGGCAAATGCCGTATCCGTCAGGCTCTTATTAAGGATAAGAAATATCCTGAGCTGTGTCTGCTTCCATCAGCCCAGACAAGGGACAAGGATGCTGTTACCCCTGAGCAGATGGTTGAGCTTATAAATGAGCTTCGTGAGGAGTTTGACTATATTCTGCTTGACTGCCCGGCAGGTATCGAGCAGGGCTTCAAGAATGCCGTTGCAGGAGCTGACCGTGCACTTGTTGTCACTACACCTGAGGTATCAGCAATCCGTGACGCTGACCGTATCGTAGGTCTTCTCGAGGCAAATGAGATGAAGCGAATAGATCTGATTGTCAACCGTCTGCGTGTCGATATGGTTAAGCGCGGTGATATGATGAATGTGGATGATGTAACAGAGATCCTTGCAGTCAACTTAATCGGTGCAGTACCGGATGATGAGCAGATTGTTATTTCTACAAACCGTGGTGAGCCGTTGGTTGGCTCAGACAGTCTTGCAGGAAAGGCATATATGAATATCTGCCGCCGTATCATGGGCGAGGAGGTTCCTTTACTTGATTTAAACCAGAAGCATGGTGTCTTTGAGAAGCTAAAGGATATGTTTAAGAAAAATTAAAGGGGGATACATACCATGGGTATAATGGATTTATTTAAAAAGAAATCTTCTGGCAATGTTGCAAAGGACCGCCTGAAGCTGGTGCTGGTTTCAGACCGTGCAAACTGCTCATCGGAGATGATGGAGATGATGAAAAGGGATATCATTGAGGTTATTTCCCGCTATATGGATATTGATGCGGAAGCTCTTGATGTGAAAATCACAGAGACAGAGTCTGATTCTAACAACGGAATGGTTCCGGCACTCGTTGCCAATATTCCTATCCGTGACATGAAGCATCGTCCGGATCCGAGATAGAGTAAATAATAGGATATGATATGAGGGTCAAAAGGTATTTTGGCCCTTTAATTATGCTATTGAATAAAAAAGACTTGATTTGATATTAAAGTGTGATATACTTTAATACGTTACAAATAAATAAATTTTAGCAGAGTAGACACATGTGCGTTAAGTGCCGGATGAACAGGGAGTTGTCACCCGGACGAAAAGAAAATCTTGCGGTACATGAGTCGCATCCCGCTGCATCCGAAGATATTAATTATCTCCTGTTGTAGTTCGGTGAGGTCTGCAAAGGAGGTAATTTTTTAATGAAAAAATTCGTTACTTTGTTCACCGATTCTGCCCGAGAGCTTAAATCGGTCAGAACCATCACAACTATGGCAATGCTTGCTGCAGTTGCCGTTATCCTTGGATATTTCTCCATCGAATATGGACAGTTTATCCGTATCGGTTTTTCCGGTATTCCAAATGGTATCGTTGATTACCTGTTTGGACCGGTTGCCGGAGCTGTTTTCCACGGAGCGCTTGACATCATCAAGTATCTGATGAAGCCTACAGGACCGTTTTGTCCACAGCTTACACTTGTTGTAATGCTTGCAGGCGTTTTATATGGCTGCTTCTTTTACAAGAAAAAGCTTACCATATGGAGAGTTCTTGCTGCGAAGTTTGTAGTAATGCTCATCTGCAATGTCATTCTCAATACTCTGTGTCTGCAGGTACTGTATGGACAGGCGCTTATGGCAATCCTTCCAATGCGTGCACTCAAGAATCTTATTATGTGGCCGATAGATTCAATTGTATTTTTCGGCATTGCAAAGGCACTGGAGCAGATTGGACTGTTCCGCACCTTCCGTAAACCGGAGCTTGCAAAGAACGCATAGCCAAAATAATGCACAGACAATATAATGTACAAAATATTGCATTAAAATAATATATTAATCATTAAATGGTGATTTATGTTAATAATTTTAAGGATAAATACCTTTAAACTGACAATTGTGAGGTATTTCGCATTTTTAATGAAAATTGTTGACACAATATATTGAACGTGATATTGTTTACTTGTTCAAAATAATACACAAAAGAAAACGAACAAACAACTACATATCAATTATGAATATTTAAGAGCAAAGACGCTAACCGGTGAAGCACTTTGCTCTTTTTTATTTATCAAAATCACAAGGACATTTAATTTAGGAGGCAATATATTATGAAATTAAAAGACACAGGATTAACAGCACAGGATATCAAAGACAAAGTAAAGAAGTACATGATTGAGACCTATGAGCGTTTCGATTTCATCGCTGAGACTGCCGAGGGCATGTATCTCTATGATGAGAATGGCACACCATACCTTGATTTTTACGCAGGAATCGCCGTAAACAATGCCGGCAGCAGAAACCCTAAGGTTGTTGCAGCAGTCAAGGATCAGGTGGATGACATCATGCATACATTCAACTATCCATACACTATTCCACAGGCACTGCTTGCTGAGAAGGTCTGCAAGACAATCGGAATGGACAAGATTTTCTACCAGAACTCAGGTACAGAGGCAAACGAGGCTATGATTAAGATGGCTCGTAAATATGGTATCGAGAAATATGGTCCAAACAGATACCACATCGTAACTGCAAAGGACGGCTTCCACGGCAGAACCTTCGGTGCTATGTCAGCAACAGGACAGCCGGGAAACGGATGCCAGGTAGGCTTTGGCCCTATGACATACGGTTTCTCATATGCTCCTTACAACGACTTAAAGGCATTCAAGGATGCTTGTACAGAGAATACAATCGCTATCATGATTGAGCCTGTACAGGGCGAGGGCGGTGTTCATCCTGCAACACCTGAATTCATGAAGGGACTTCGTGAGTTCTGTGATGAGAAGGGCATGCTTCTTCTTATTGATGAGGTTCAGACAGGATGGTGCAGAACCGGTGCTGTAATGAGCTACATGAACTACGGCATCAAGCCTGATATCGTTTCTATGGCAAAGGGCCTTGGCGGTGGAATGCCAATCGGTGCTATCTGTGCTACAGAGGAGGTTTCAAAAGCATTCTCAGCAGGTTCACATGGTACAACCTTTGGTGGACATCCGGTATGCTGTGCAGCAGCACTTGCAGAGGTAAACGAGCTGCTTGACAGAGATCTTGCCGGAAATGCAAAGAAGGTTGGTGATTATTTCGCAGCTAAGCTTGAGAAGCTTCCACATGTAAAGGAAGTAAGACATCAGGGACTTTTAGTTGGTGTTGAGTTTGACGATACGATCTCAGGTGTAGATGTAAAGCATGGCTGCTTCGACCGCCATATGCTTATCACAGCAATCGGAAGCCACATCATCCGTATGGTTCCGCCACTTATCGTAAGCGAGGAAGAGTGCGACAAGGCATTTGATATCATCAAGGAGACCGTTGAGTCACTTTCATAGAAGGCTTTAAGCATATTTGAAGCAGGCAACAGAATATATTACGGCAGATTTTACGAGCCGGATAAAGGACAAGGGCGTCACGATTAGTTTCGTGCGCCCTTCTTTTGAACAAAGAATATAGGTAACTAAGCGGAACAAGTTTATATAACAACATATGATTAAAGGGTCAAAAGATCTTCATATCAACATATTATAGAGATGTATATAAGAAAAGCGAGGGGAACAAAATGGCACATCTTGTTATTACAATAGGATGCGAATATGGCGCGAAAGGAAACCAGATTGGCAAAAAGGTTGCCAAGGACCTGGGAATCAAATTTTATGACAGAGATACTGTTGATGAAATCATAAAAGAGGTCGGTATTCCGAAGGATATCATGGAAAAGGTTGAGGAAGGTATCACCATCGCCGGAAAAGGTGCAGAGGGTGATGTCAGAGGCTCTTTCTCCAAATATGCAGACCTCACAGAGCGTGCAATTCATGTCCAGAAAACCATAATCAGAAAATTATCAGACCGTGAGTCATGCGTGATTATCGGTCGTTCAGCAGACTATATACTAAAGGAACATAAACCGATTTTACGTATTTTCATCTATTCACCGGATGAAGTGAGGATTGAAAACGTAATGAAGAGCCACAATTTGTCGGAGGATGATGCAAAGCTTTTTATTACTGAAAAGGATAAGCGTTATCATAAGCGTCATATGGCGCTGACAGGAAGCAATCGAGGCGACAGACACAACAGGGACATGCTTATAGACAGCAGCCTGTTAGGAGTGGACGGTACAGCTGAGCTTATTGAGTCGCTGGCAAAAAAAGTGGTAGAGAGAGAAAACGAGACAGAGGCTGGAGGTGACAAGTAATGGAACAGAAGAAATCAGAATTTAACAAAGTCCTGAATGCCTGGGACGTGCTTGTAATCGCATTTGGAGCCATGATCGGCTGGGGCTGGGTTGTCTCAACCGGAGGCTGGATTGAAAAGGGCGGAGTGCTCGGTGCCGCAATCGGCTTCGTAATCGGCGGTATCATGATATTTTTCGTGGGAATGACCTATGCGGAGCTGACAGCAGCCATGCCTCAGTGCGGTGGTGAGCATGTATTCAGCTACAAGGCAATGGGTTCGACCGGTTCATTCATATGTACGTGGATGATTATTCTTGGATATGTCAGTGTGGCATGCTTCGAGGCATGTGCTTTCCCGACAATCATCACATACCTGTGGCCGGGCTTTTTGAAGGGCTATCTGTATACGGTAGCAGGCTTTGATATCTATGCTTCATGGCTTATTGTGGCAATAGTTGTCGCATTTTTAATCATGATGATAAACATTATCGGCGCAAAAACTGCAGCAATTTTGCAGACGGTGCTCACATGTATCATTGGTGGCGCCGGAATTTTGTTGATAATCGCATCGGTAATCAATGGAACAGTTGATAACTTAAACGGACAGATGTTTGCAAGCAGCTCTGCCGGTCTAAACGTAAAGGCAATTGTCGGAGTGGCAGCACTTTCACCATTTTACTTTATCGGATTTGACGTAATACCGCAGGCGGCTGAGGAAATCAATGTTCCGGCAAAGAAAATCGGTTCAATACTTATATTATCAGTAGTTCTGGCAGTTGTATTCTATGCACTTGTCATTGTTGCGGTAGGTCTCGTCATGAGCCCGCAGGCGATCGTTGATTCAGAGCATGCAACCGGACTTGTCACAGCAGATGCAATGGCTGCCGCCTTCAACACGAAGATAATGGCAAAGGTTATAATAGTCGGCGGAATGTGCGGTATCGTAACCTCATGGAACTCATTTTTGCTCGGCGGCTCGCGTGCCATGTACTCAATGGCAGAGTCATACATGATTCCGAAGTTTTTTGCAAAGCTTCATCCAAAGCATAAGACACCAATCAACGCACTGATTCTCATTGGAGCACTCACAATGCTTGCTCCTTTTGCAGGCAGAAAGATGCTCGTATGGATATGCGATGCCGGCAACTTTGGCTGTTGCGTGGCATACTGCATGGTTGCTCTTTCGTTCATAATTCTTCGTAAAAAAGAACCGGACATGCCAAGACCTTACAAGGTTCCCGCATATAAGTTCTTCGGAACGATGGCAGTTATCATGTCGGGCTTCATGGTTGCAATGTACTGCATACCGGGAAGCGGCGGAACACTTATCGCCCAGGAGTGGGGCATCGTGCTTGCATGGTGTGCACTCGGCGTGGTATTCTTCGTCTTCTGTAAAAGGAAATACAAGGAGTCATTTGGTACACTGGTTGAGCTCATCTCAGATGAGGACGCTGCAACACTTATGCCGGAGGCAGACGAGGTTGAGCTGGATAAGGTTATTGATGCTGCAATAGACAGGGTGCTTGCCAGGAAAGCAAGCTAGGAAACAGAAAGGACAGATTATATATGGAAACATTTAATTTTTCGGTGCCACAGGACATCACAGTGGGAAAGGGCAGTCTCTCAAAGCTGCCGGAAATAGCAAAAAAGCTTGGAGGAAAGCATGCGCTCATCATTTCAGGACCGCATCTTGAGAAGATGGGACTTGTAAAAAAGGCAGCTGATTATCTGGCATCAGTTGATATAAAAACAGATATCTTTACAGATATAGAGGCAAATCCATCTGTCACAACCGTGGAAAAAGCCACAGCAAAATATCTGGAGTCGGGCGCAGACTTTATCGTGGCATTCGGAGGCGGCTCACCGATGGATGTAGCAAAGGCAGTGGGTGTGGTTGCCAAATATGGCGGAAGCGTCACAGACTATGAGGGCGCACACAAGGTGCCGGGACCAATCGTACCGCTCATTGCGATACCAACCACCGCCGGAACAGGCTCAGAGGTGACAGCCTTCTCTGTAATCACAGACCATAGCAGAAACTATAAGCTTACAGTATTCAGCTACGAGATATTGCCAAAATATGCGATACTTGACGCAGAACTCATCACAACAGCACCGGCAAGCGTAGCGGCAGCATGCGGAATTGATGCATTTATCCATGCCGAGGAGGCATATGTATCCACAGCGGCATCGCCATTCTCAGATGCACTGGCAGAAAAAGCGATGGCACTTATCGGAAAAAATATCCGCAGATTTGTTGCAAACAGAAACGATATCGAGGCTGCAGAAGCCATGATGACAGGCTCACTTTTTGCAGGAATAGCATTCTCATTTGCAAGGCTCGGAAATGTGCATGCAATGAGTCATCCGGTCAGCGCATTTTTCGATGTGCCTCACGGAGTTGCAAACGCAGTGCTGCTTCCTGTAATCGCAGAGTACAATGCGCTTGCAGATCATGGCAAGTATCTGACCATCTACAATGATGTAAGCCCGATTCCTGCGTATGCGGATGAATTTGAGCCTATGATGCTTGTGGATGCAATCAGGGAGCTTTGCGCAGACATCGGAATCCCAGAGAATCTGACCATCGCAATCAACAATGCAAGCAAAGCAGGAACGGTCACAAAGGAAGAGATAGAAAGCAAGATAGAGCCAATGGCTGTCGATGCCATGAAGAGTGGCAACATTGCTGTCAATCCAAGGGCTTCACGCCAGTGCGATATTGAGATGCTGTATCGCAGAGCACTGTAAACTTATAAAATGCAAAAACGGAGATATGAGTATGGATTATCTGTCACACAATGTATCTGAAAATTTAAAAAGAATACGTCAGTCAAAGGGCATGAGCTTAGACCAGGTAGCGGAACAGACCGGTGTGAGCAAAAGCATGCTTGCTCAGATAGAAAAGGGCACAGCAAATCCATCTATCGGAGTGCTTGGTAAAATCACAAGCGGTTTGCGAATTGAGTTTCAAAGACTTATAGATCCGCCGAGAGTAGACTATGCACTCATATCTCCTGATGATCTGGTCCCGACAAAGGAGCTTTTGGGACAGTACAGGGTATGGACCTGCTTCCCATACGAGGACTCAAGGGAGGTAGAGGTGTACCGTATCGATGTGGAGCCGGGCGGCGTGTATACAAGCGGTGGGCACGGCGAGAAAACTCGCGAGTATCTTACTGTCACAGACGGTGTGCTGACGGTCGAGTGTCACGACCATGTTCAGGAAATCCATAAGGGGCAGGTGTATAAGTTTGAGACCGATCAGCCTCATTTGTATCGTAATGATGGCGAGAGGGTGGCAAGCTGCATGTGCTTCTTTTTGGATTATACTAATATTCGGTGAGAGA
>OCLF01000299.1_pt1 | contig 15003 bp, 9 predicted proteins | sample 1502881 | NCBI WGS metagenome assembly OCLF01 (sample SAMN03418267, study PRJEB22391) | human gut metagenome | biome: human-gut; feature: organic feature; material: feces | host: Homo sapiens | place: Tanzania | collected 2013-01
GGCATGATGAATATCAGCGCAGGGAGGGAGAAGAGCAGTCCACCCGTTACTCCCGTGGCAAACGAGAACCAGAATGCCTCGTCCTTGCCATCCATGAAAAACGGAACCAGCCCCACAATCGTAGAAGACACCGTCAGGAAGATTGGAATGATCTTGTGATTGAAGGCTCTGACATAATCCCTTATCTTGCCACGATGCGACAAGCGATGCATATTGTTATATTGACTCAAAATGTAAATGCCCGAGTTCACGACTATACCAATCAGCAATACCAAGGAAGCGAAGCCTCCACTGCCAAAAGGAATCTCCGTAAAACAGAAAGTAAGGAAACTGCCTATCAACGCCACAGGAATGACGGAAACTATCACCAGCGACTGGCGAACAGACTCAAACTGAATGGCACAAATAAAGAACACGATCACCACTATCAAGAAAAGCAACCAATAATTGGATTTCTCATTGATAGACCTGTGGTAAGAAGTATTCTCGCAACGATACCCCACAGGCAAAGTCTTATTGAAATACTTGAGCACTCCGTCTATATACTCGGATGAGTAGGTATAAGAACCCATCACATTGAATGCCACATTCAGCATATACTCCTGGTTTTTCTTAGGAATGACATTCTTCGCCTCACGGCGTTCCATCTTCATCGCCTCTGGCACAAACAGCTCACTTGAGTCCACCTTCACCTGCTCGTTTTCCACATGCCACAAGTCAAAAGACGTTTGAGGCAAGGGCTTGAGATATACGTCAGACTCTATGTTGTTATCCTTATAATACCCTACATAGCTAGACATCAAGATATTTTCCAGCGATCCATGCGCATCATCCACATCCACCTGATAAAGAGCCATTTGCCCCTTTTTGTAGTCCATGAAGAATTCAGGCTCTTGGTTTTCAAAGCCCGGAGTCTCAATGGTCAAGTCCTGCACACGTGGATTTTTTCTCATATAGCGGCACACGTCCTCTGCCAGACGATAGAGCTGGTCGTAATTATAGCCAGAAAGCGTCAAGCGATTGCTGCGATACAGCAAGTTCAGGGCATTGCTAAACCCTCGCTCGCTCACGCCATAAGTGCTCCAGTCAGCGCCGCCAATCGTTATCACCTTGCCTATCACCTCATTTTCCAGGCGATATGGGAAAGAGGTCTTGTCAACACCCTGTTTGAAGTGAACAACGATTTCGCCATTTCTCTTATCAATGCGAGTGACAAACTCCTTGATTTCCTTATATTTCTTCAGCGTTTCCTCCACAATCATCATCTTGGGGTTAAGCTGCACGGCTGTACCGCCCACAGGCATCTGTGCTCGGATGTGCAATACCTTTTCCTCATTCTCATCACCCCGGCGGCTATCCTCGTCCAAATAATCGGCAAACATCTGCACAGTACCACCCAAATACTTAGACAGCAAAGGCTTGTATTTATCCACGAAAGTAGAGTTGCCCAACGTTTGGTTATAAAGCGCATCATACCAAGGCAAACGAGCCTCATCCGCCTGTTCCATTCCATACGCTTCGTCATCCGTCCCCAACCGATCTGGCAAAAATTGGAAAGGAATGCCGAACGTCAACACCAACAAGACATAATACACCCATTTACGGCGGGAGGTGAATGCGATATAACGGCTGTAGAAGCGATTGCACCTAACGACCACCCTGCCCAACCTGAGATGTTGCCTTTGGCTGCTATATTGCCAACGGTCGATGATGGCTGGCACAAAAAACAACGCCACGACCAAAGACACCACCAGATTGATGATGACTATCCAAGCGAAATCGTACAAGTCTTGCTGCAATTCCTTAGGAAGGAAAAAAATGACCACCATAGACCCTATCGTGGTGAGCATAGCCGCCAACAACGACAAGAAAGCCTTGCGGTTGTGATAATAACCATAATGATCGACCATCACAATCGTAGAGTCAATGATAAGTCCTAAAGAGACGGTGATTCCTGCCAAGGAATAAATGTGCAGCTTGATGTCGAACAACCAAAACACGATGATGGCTATCAACAGATTGGCAGCCAATGTGGAAGCAACGATAGCCAGATATTTCCAGTCTCGGTTGGTAAGCCAGACAAACACCAGCAGGATGGCAAGCGACGTCAATGTCCTTCTCAGCAACTTCGACATCTCCTCTCGCTGTTGCTTGGCACTGTCATACGACAACTGGAAATACACCTTCTGATGAATGCCAGCCTTCAGCTGCTCCATCTTCTCCTGCACGACATCCGACATCCTCACGGTCTTGCCATCCGAAGGAATATAAACGTTGATATATACCGTGTTCAAACCATTTACCCGATAATAGCTGTCGGGATTCTGGTTCTTCACTTGCACGGCAGCTAAATCGTTCAGATAAACCACCTTTCCATCTATGTTTTTCAAAGGCATCTCACCCAAAGGTTTTCCAAACAACTCGGTGGTGAGATGCAAGGCAATCTTCTCTTGGTTTCCCTGCGCCGTGGTGTGCATCACCGTACCGATGATTTCATCCTGCCCGATATAGTTGCGAATGCCATTGGCTATGTCGTTCGACGTGATGCCGTATGCAGAAAGAGCCATCGGGTCATAACTTATCTCCACGTATGTATCCGTCGTGCCAGTCACTTCCACCTTGTTAACGCCATCCACTGCCTCCAGTTGCCTGACCACATTCTCCTTCACAAAGTTCTTAATCAACTCGGGCTGTATGTCGGCATTCACCAGGTAAGTCAGCAACAGTTTTTGGGCATTGTGCGATGCCATGCCGCTGACCACCTCGCCTCCCATCAGCGTAGGATAAGAAACGCCCTTCGGCAATCGCTCGTGCGACTGTCGCAACAAGGAAGAAATCTCGAACCTGACGGAGGACACATCCACATTCTCCTTCAGATTGACCACGATTTCACTTTTGCCAAAATAAGACTTGGAAGAAACACTCTCCACCCCTTTCAGCGCAGACACCATTCCCTCTATCGGCGAGGTGAGATTCTGCTCCACCACCTTTGCCGACACATGAGGCCACTCGTACTTGATGGTCATGCGCTTGCCCTGTCGTGGTGTCGGCTCAGTCCCCACGTCGATGAGGGGAGCCAACGCCACGCCAATAATCATCAAGATGACGAAAGTCAATATCACACTAAAAGAGGATAGTTTCATCGTATATCAATTTTTCGTTTTGTCTGTTTTCTTTCTATATATTGAGTAATAGAGGATTGGCACAAAGAAGATGCTCACCAAAGTGCCTATCACCATGCCTATGAGGATGGCTAGCGACAACGGGAATTGCATGTCGGCACCTATGGAGCCTCTCGACATAAATGGCAACAAAGAGAAAATGGTGGTCAGCGAAGTCATGATGATAGGCATCAGACGCTCATGCCCCGCCCGCTCTATCGCCTCCATCAGCGGCTTCCCTTCACGGCGATGATGATTGATGGTGTCGATCTTCAAGATAGAGTCGTTGATGACAATGCCCGCCATCACGATGACACCGGTCATCGACATGATGTCGATGGACATTCCGAGCAACCACAACACCAACAACACGCAGAACACATCCAGCACGATTTCCGACAAGATGATGGCTGGCTGTATCATACTCTCAAACTGTGCCGCCAAGATGAAATACAAGAGAAGCAAGGCCACGACCAAAATCCAAACCAAGCCCATGATCATCTGTCGGCTGGAGAAATAGTCGCCACTGGCAACAATCCTCACATCGTCATGCTGAGCCTCGTATTGCGACACAAAATTCAAAATCCGTCTCACCTCCTTACCAGAGGCTTGTATGTCAATAGGTTGGTACTCGCCCCCCTCCGAGCCATACAGATGCTTATAGTCATACACCATACGCTCCTTCAGCAACAGGCTCAAAGGTATGCTCACCCCATCCTTGGCATCAATGGAAGACGACAATATCGACTCCCTGTCCGCCTTCGACGAACCTATCACCACAGGCACGCTTCCCGCACCTTGGTTGATGCGCAAAGCCTCGTTGGTTCCCGATATCTGGCGCAACCTATCACACAGTTGGGTATATGAGATGCCATAAATGGTCATCTGCTCCACGTCAGCCACCAACTGCAAGTTCTCCTCCGTCACCACAGGTGGCACCATCACGTCAGGAAAATGCTGGCGCAAGCTGTCGGTGAAAGCCATAGCCTGCGACACCGTAGGGCGATGCCCCCCAGCGTCTTGCAACTTCAATCGCAACTCAGGTTCCCCAGAAGAGAATATCATATCGAACAGGTTGCCCGAAGGAGAGAATGAGACAGACGCATCGGGATAAGCCTCAGCCACATACGACTGCAATCGCTTCTTGGCTTGCAAGAACTCATCCACCGACTCACACTTAAAATACACCAATGCCTCGGAAGAGGTAATGTCTTGGGTATGGAACAGCAAAAAGTCTTGCGTACCCACCATCGAGGTTGTCGCTTCCACCCCTTTCTTGCAATGCTCCAGCACTTGGCTAATCCTCCTATCGTTCTCTTGCACCGAGATGCCCGCGTTCCAATCCACATACATGATGGCATCCGTATAGCTCACCTCCGGCATTTGTCTTTTCTCGGAGATTAAAAACATCACCACGAGTCCCGGGGCAGAGAGCAAGAACAAGAAGAGACAGAGGCGCAAATGAGCAAACATCCAGCTCTGCGTCTTCTCATACCAGCGTAAAATCGCCAGATTCGTTTTCGTCACGTTTTTCTCGTCATCTGCCACCAAAGCCTCGCCCTTCTCAAGCTTGCGCTTGTGCACCTTTTGATATAGCACCTTGAAATATACAGGCAGCACGATCATACTTACAGCCAACGACGCAAAAAGGGCTATGGCAATGCCCATACTCTGGTCGTAGAACAAAGCACCCGTCATTCCACCGATAAAAATCAACGGCACGAAAACACTGCAAGTGGTCAATACAGAACTCAACATCGGCGTAAACACCTCTGCGGTTCCCTGGCATATCGCCTCAGCCAAGGTATTGCCACCATGCAATTTCTGCAAGATGTTGTCTATCACAATGATGGAGTTATCCACAATCATACCCACACCCAGAATCAATCCCGACAAAGATATGATGTTGAGGGAGATGCCCAACAACTTGAATGCCAACAGCGTGATGAGCAGAGACAATGGGATGGACAATGCCACCAACATAGCCAAGCGCCACTTACGCATAAAGAACAACAAGACCAACAAGGTAAAAAAGGCTGCCGCCAAAAGGTTCCACTCCAAATTGTTGATAGAATAAGACAACAACTCCGTTTGGTCTCTAGTTATGTCAAATTCCAAATCAGGATAAGTTTTCTCCAGGTCGGCAATCACATTGTCCACCTCGCTCTTCAGCTCATCCATCTGTGCATCATTCTGCTTGATGATGCACAAGGTAACGCAATTCTTCCCATTATGCCTGACGATGTTTCTGCGTATGGCAGGATGCTCCTCTATCTTACACAAGTCCTTGAGCTGGAGCATCCGCCCCTCATGGTTGATATAAACATTGCGCACATCATCCACCGTCAAAATCTGACTGTCGAAATGCACATTATACTGGTAAATGCCATCAGCCACCGTAAGGGCAGACAATCGGATGTCATTCTCAGCCAAGGCTCGCTGCAACTCCTCCACCGTGATGCCCAAAGCCGCCAGTTTGTCCGCATCAGGCACACACTGAATCTCGGAGGTAGTCAGTCCGCTCATATCCACCATGGCTGTGGACGGTAACTGCTCCAGGCGACGGCACACCACATTTCGGGCAAAGTCGCTCAGTTGGGCAAACTTTGCCGAAGCCTCCTGCCCCGATGGTTCACCACGGAAAGAGACGTTGAGGAAAAAGGCAGGAATATCCGAAGCACTCGCCTTGATGACCTTGGGACGAACCACATCCTTCGGCATATTTCCCATCGCCATGTCGATTTTCTCATTCACCTCGATGAAAAGCATGTCGATGTTGGCACCAGGCTCAAACTTCAACAAGATATTTCCCACATCCATTCGAGAGTCTGAGCTGATGCTCTTCACGCCCGACACTTGCGCAAGCTGCCCCCTAAGGGGAGCTATCACACGTTTTTCCATCTCTTGCGCAGAGCAACCTGGCATACTCTCCTGCACGGTAATCTGCGGAATGTCTATGTCGGGCATCAGCGATACGGGAATGTTCTTGATGCCGACGATGCCAATCACCACCAGGGCAATCAGTATCATCGTTACCGCCACCGGACGGTGAATCAAATACTTAATCATAGGCGTTGACAGTTTTTATCTCTTCTTGATTTTCACCTTCGTTCCATCAGCTAGATTCAGGTTGCCGGAAGTGATGACCACATCTCCCGCATGCAACTCCGTCTCCTTGCGTTCGCAGCCCTTGATGGCGTATGAGCCAATGTTGCTATAAGCGATATCCACGTATGTCCACACAGCCTCGCCATCCTTGTAGAGAAAGACCACATGATAGCCATCACGTTCCACCACAGCATCCTTAGGCACCACAAACGATTGAGCCACATCATTCTCTATGATAACTTTCACATTCATGCCATCGAGCATTTTCCCCGAAGGATTAGGAATGCGAGCCGTTATCTTGATGAGTCCCTTCTCGCTCACGGTTGGGTTGATATTTGTTACCGTACCCGCATGCTGAGCCGTCTCGTCAACAAAAGGACTCACTATCACCTTCTGCCCCTTGTGGATATTCTTGATTTCAGCCTCCAACACACTAAACTCCACATCGAGTTGCGTATCGTTGATGACTGTGCAGAGCTTATCCAAACGTTGGTTGCGCTTATTTTCCAAATCGGCGATTCTTCCGGCAAAAGGAGCCACAAGCGCACATTTGTCCATACTGTTGCGAGCCGACTGCAACTGGTATTGGGCCAGATAATACCCCGATGCCACCTTGGCACGGTGCATCACATCGGCAGGCACGTTGGCAGAAATGCCATCATATCCCAATCCGATGAGCCTGTCGGCCAAATCTACCTTTGCCTTTTCCAGTTGCTTGGTAGCCTTCTCCACTTCCAGAGCGGCGTCGCCACCATCGGTTTTGGCTATCAATTGTCCCTTAGCCACCCTACAGCCATTATGCACATACACCCCCTTCACGATGCCTCCATCGGTAAAGGCAAGCTCGCATTTCTCGATAGCCCTCAGCTTGCCATTGCATATCAACTGGCGATGAAACGTCTGCCGATGTAATTTTATCGTATCCACATAAACATCAGTAGGAATACTTTCAGCGTTTACCATTTTTTCTTCCTCCGCATTCGTCTTCTGTCGGCAAGAGGAGTTCAATGCCGACACCACGATAAGCGCAGCCCATATCACATTTTTTATTTTCATCTTCATTATTTTCCGTTTGTTTGAACCAATTTATCAAAATCAACCGTTAAGTCTTGATGCTTATCCCAGTCGTACAGGGTGTATTTACGCAATGTATAATAATAAGACCAATACGTCTGAAGTTGGCTAATATATTGCGACTTGGCGGTCTCTAGTTCTTGGATGGCAGTATTGAGTTCCGTAACGGATATATTGCCCGTCTCGAATCTCTTTTTGGTAATCTCATATCTTTCGTTGGATATTTCCTGCGCACGCATCGAAGTGCGGCATTGCTCGGATTGGAAACTGAATTGCAAGATGTCTCGCTTTATCTTTTGCACATAATCTTGGTCAGCCTGTTCCTTCTTTGTCTTGGCAAGTTCCAGGTTAGACTTCGCCACCATCACCTTTCCCTTTTGCACGCCCCAGTCGAAGATAGGCAAGGTAACGGTCAAGCCGATGATTTCATTGTCTTGCAGATGACTGTAAGCCGCGGCGAAACCATCAGCCGTGCGATTGAAGCCCACCTCGGCATTCAGCCTCATCTGGATGCCCTTGGCAGATTTTGCCTGCGCCAGGTTTTGCTGCGCCGTCAACACAGAGATTTCCTGAGTCAAGGAATGTGAAGAATTATCCCACGCCTTTCGCAACACCTCGTCTGCATTCAGCACCATATCGGCAACATTGGCAGGAGGAATGAGTTTCGCATCCTCGAAATCCGTCACACGAAGATAGGAAAAGAGGTCGAACAAGCTATCGTCCATTTTTATCTTTGAGTTGTTCACCTCCACCTTCGTGTTCAGCTTCGACAATTCCAGTTGCAGCAGGTCGCTCTTGGTAATGGTGCCTAAGTTAAGACGCTTCTCCGAAATCTTATACAGGGCCTCCAAATCAGAATATTTGCTCACATTTTGACTATAGTTTGACTGGGACGATATGGCTTGGAAATAGAGCGTCGCCACCTGTATGGCAATGTCCTCCATTTTTTCCAAATACACCTTCTTGGCTTTCTCAAACTCCTTGGGTTCCGTTTTCTTGCGCCATTTCAATTCGTTGTACGACCTCAGCGGCTGTGAATAAGACAGGCGCAAAGGCAAAGTATTGTACGTGGTCATCTTATAGTCGAACTGGTCGAGTCGATACAAATAAGACTTCAACGACAAGGTACCTCCCAAGGAAGCTATTTGCTGCTCCACCGACAAGGTCAGCGAATTGGTGAGGGAATTATTATCCACATAGTTGATTCTACCATCCTCGGAGTTTCTTGCCTCCACCCTGGAGTGGTCGAAGTTCATGAGACCTCCCGTCAGACTCACCGAAGGCAGCAGTTCTGCCCGAAACGACTTATAAGCCCAATAGCTAGACAAAAAGCTGAAGCGAGCCAACTGAGCATCATAGGAATTCTGTTGAGCGATAAGGATAGCATCGTTCAAGGAAATTACTTTTTGTGCTCTTGCCGTCAAGCCAACACATAGTAACAACAGCAATATGATTGTTTTCCTCATTCTCGTCATTGTTTAGTTTTACGATTATAGATTTGGTTACAAAAGTACTATTTTATATTGACACTCACAAACTTTTCAGACATTTTTTTGCATTTTTTTTCATATCACTCACAGCTTGCGATGACACCTTTTCCTGAAAGTCCAATATTTTCTTAGCAATCACCCTCGCATCCGCTTGCCGATTCAGCTGCTGATACAAGCACATCTTTTGGTAGAGCGGATAAATACGATTCGGCATTTGAACGAATGCTTTATCATAACAAATCTCAGCTTCCCGATATTGTCCTAAATCCCGATGATTGTTGCCCATCAACACCCAAAACATAGGGTCATTGCTCACCAAGAGACCTCTGCGAAGCATCGCATTGCTATCCATCCAATGTTTGTTGGCCCGCAACAAATGCGCATAATCAAACAAGAAGTACTTGTCGTCTTCACATAATGGGAGCAAGCGATTATAATCCTGCAAAAAAGTTTCATGAGTCATCCTTGCCATTGTCTGATAAGACCTATGGGCCTGCAAATGTCGGTTCGCTAAGTGGTAGCACAATCCCATCACGCCACACAACGGCAAGCAGAGCAAAGCTATCTTCCTCCCCGAAAAAGCAACACCCAAGCTAGACCTCTCGGCAGCCTTCGCCATCAATACGACCATAACCATCTGGTAAGGGAACAATTGAAAAGAATAAGAGAACAAGGAGAAGACCACCAATGCGACAGCCCCTCCCAACAACACAACTGAGATCTTTCGCAAACGCCACATCGTCACTCCCACAGTCATTAGGCAGAATATCACACCTATCCACCCTTGCTCCACACCGACTTGCAATATGTCACAGAATGCATAGTCAATAACATCGGCATTCATAGCATACGAGACAATATGGTCTTTTGAGGAAAAGAAAGTTTGCAACACCTTGCCATATTCGCCGGCAAAACTCCCCAGTCCTGTCCCTAGCCATCCATTATCCGTCAACATGCCCAAAGAAAGCCTCCAGATGAACGTTCTGCCAAGAGCCGAACCTTGTTTCAAGAAAAACAAGTATGCCCCTATTCCGATTGCCATAAACGTCAAATATACACAGTACTTTCTTATCAAACCTCTATATTGCCAGCACAACACTACCGCTACAGCCACGATGGCGCTCCTGCTCCGAATCAACGCCAGCATGACCATCCCCACAAAAAGAACAAAGAGATTTCCCTTTATCATGATGGATTTTTTCCATCCACCGAACTGTTGCTCTTTCCTCAGCCAAACGATAGCCATCGCCACTCCAATGGCGATAAAAGCTGTATAAGGTCCTGAATTGAAAAAATTTCCTTTTATTGCAACGGAAGCACTATTATAGCCACCTCCACAAAATTGCCACACCCCCAATAAAAGCTCATATCCACACACCAAAAACAGCGCACTTTCTATAGCTACTGTTCTAACCGCAAAGCTAATGAATAAAAGCCTCAGCATCAGATACAATACGAACAAAGATGTATAGGTAACAACCTGCCGAGCGCAAGGAACCTCCGATGGCATATAGCCTCGCACTAGCACATACAGCCACCAACAAAACACCAGCAAATCCACAAAATCCAATCGCCAAAGCAAATGTTTACCTCTGCACAAGCCATAAATACAAAAGAATGCGCATAACACACTCCCTATGGCACCACCATACAGCAAGGGTTCAGACCATAACGGAGTCACTGTCTGAGCCGTAGGGAGCAGACATAGCAGCAATGGCAAAAATCCTATTCCCTTTCTGATATCGTTATCGGAGCTAAAAAGTTTCACTTATCTGTTTTATTGATACTTATCTGTTTATTTTATATCGTAACTAAACACCTGCTTCCCATTTTCATAGAAAAACACCTGTTCTTCCTTGCCTTGTGTCAAGTCTCGAAGCCAAAACAAGGCATTCTTGGGACCACGGAAAGCCACTGTCTTGCCTGTAGCTACAGTCTTACCCAATGATACCCATCCTTTGTCACCAGCATAATATAAGAGTTCGTATGTATCGCCAGCCAACACGAAATTTCCATCTGTTCGAGGATAGAAATCTACACACCGAATGGAAGACGGAGTATCCAGCTCATAGGTTAAACTTTTATGCTGCCCACTATAAAAGGCTGTCAACATATCATGGTCTGTTACATTCTCTGGTTTATAAGTAGAATCCACTGGTGTAAGCAATTTCAAGACTATAGGCTTCCTACATAAGGAATCCTCATAAATATCCAAATCAGCCAATTCCATTGGCGCTTTTTTAGGAGCATTATAACGCAGATAGCGAAAACAACGCCTATCAGAAACTCGTATCTTCAGATTGCTATAATCCAAAGTATCTCGAAATTCATACAACTTTTTTGCCTGTACAAAACTTCCATCCACGCTTGCCTCTATGCTCGATCCTATGATAGGACGCCAAAGCCTCTCAGCAAACAATTTGCCTAAAGGCATCTTCCTAGACAATACCATATCAACATAACTTCCAGAAATCGGTTTTAAAATTCTGCACTTTCTATTTCCTGAATAAAAAACAAATGGATACCCCACAGGAATACATTTGCCATTAGCAGCATCATAACATATAGGCTGATAAATAAAATTTGGTTCGATATTATCAAACCGCACCTTCTTACCTTCACATACTCCTACATCAATTGGAGTCCAGCCTTGAGGTGAGAATATTCCGAGATAGACTCGCTCCTCTTGCATGTTCAAAGGAATCTCCACATGGTTTTTTCCGAAATAATTATCTGTGACATCATGTCGGAAGAAATTTCTCATTTCTAAAGGTATTTCAGAGACATCTCCAAACTTCCTTACTTGATCTTCTTGCAATCCAAAACAGCTTCTATACACTTTACCTTTCTTACGCCCATCAGAATGAGGAAGCTTGCGTGTAGGCACAAGGTCATCAAATCCGAATTGTATATAACGACCAGTAGTATCTCTTAACGCAAGCCATTGGTGTGAAGTATGATTTGCGTACATAAATGCATCAATAGCTACAGGAATGCCACAAGAGCGCATAGCATACAGCCCGATGTCGCAACTCTCACGGCAAGTACCAAACTTGGTTGAGAACAAGAAAGTCGCCTCTAAATGTGGAGCTGAGAAATGTGAGTAATATTCAATTCTTTGTTGGGAAATATGCTCATTGATTATGCGGCAAGCCTCTACAACATCACTACCACGGTAAAGAGAATCGAGCAAAGAGCCATAATATGCCTTATATAATGACCTCCAGTTTGTTAATGGCTCGTTAGCGATACGATAAGGCAACAACAATTCACAGAAATCCTCAAAACTTAAATGTTTATTCCAAGGATACCTTTTCCAATCATCAAAAGCCTTATCTATGTTGTCTATTAAATAGTCTGCCTTGATAACCTGAGCATCATATACCTTTGGCAATGACTCAAATGGGTAATAACGCCATTGACTTCCTCCAATCTCGCTCATATCACCCACTTTCGGATTCTTGTAGGCTGTTGCTAGTATATTCTTCAAGGAGTCTAACGGAGCACCCTCGTAACTATACCAATGGGGCATATTGCGAATCAGGAACTTAGCAGCCTCTAGTTTTTGGGAATCATCTTTATAATGTTCCAACACTTTCTCCAGTTCCCCACGGTTCTTTCCAGCAAATTCCAAGGCAGACTCCAGGCGTTGTTCGCCAGAGTCCACCACAGAACATGCTGTCAAGAACAGCAGGAAGAGAGCTAATAGGGTTTGTTTCATTTCAAATCATAAATACTATATCCGTTATTTAACAGAATATTCTAATAATTGAATTTTAGCAAATTTTCTTTGGCATCCAATGGATTCCAAGAATAAAAACAATGTTCGTTAGGATTTATCTTACACCGTAGAACATCTGTTTTTGGAACTATGTGCTTGTATGGGATTAAATTTAGAGAATATATTTCAATCTCAAATTTAGGACTATACAACTTATAGTTAGATGCCTTTGAGATAAAACCAGGCTCATACCCCATATACTGAGCCAGAATATTACTGTCATTCATATCTACAAACGAGTAGTATATTCTTTTGGAACCAGACAAATCGATTTTGTCCTTTACAGCTTTGATCTCAGAAATTTTAATTTCTCCAAAGTTGTCAACACCACCCACAGCTATTGCATTTATAAACCTAAAACCGATACAAATCTTATTTTTTTTGTAAGCAAAATGATAATCTGCAAAATTTCGGTGTTCTGCATCCAGCCCCAAGCTATCAAGCATATTATAAACAAATACAGATTTTTCCTTCTTTTCGTTATACGTCTGCAAATCACGATCCAAAGTATTAAAAATGAGGATGGAGTCATTTACTCTATACACTTCTTGTAAAGGTCCGACAAAAGGGAGTTTCAGAGACTTGCTGGCAATAAAGATTGCCTTTTGAGAAGTTACTTTATACTTCAAAATTTTGTATTTAGCCTGATCTATTATTTCCAAAGTATCTCCATTCGGATTTTGCACCATATCCATAGCCATGGTTTCGTTTTTTCCATGTCCCTTTATCGCAAAACCATAAAGATATTTGAATTTTCATCATTTACACTTACTGAATTTATTTTTTCTTCATCACAAAACCATAAAGATATTTGTTTGTCACCTTGTCGTAAACAGAAAGTTGTTTTTGATGAGCCTCCACATCATTTTGAACCACATAGTATTTGTCCATTAACACCAAATCAAGTTGTTTGGATGCATTATCAATGTAAGTTACAGAAGGTTTTATCTCAACCTTCTGTTGAAACTTCGCAATATTAGATTCCTTATCTCTAGATTTGTCACAAGAAATTAACATGCAACAATTCATAAAAATAAATATAAGATAAGCAAATACTACTTTTTGACTTTTATTTAATGTATTATTCTTCATAATTTTTTTTTAAATCAATTTAATCTACAACGCAAATTTTGCGTTGTAGATTTCAAAATCACACTAGAGCAATGAGTCACCTTGAAAAAGTGCCATCAAAACAGAGGGGTATCTCAAAATGCTTACAGTTTAAAACTTAAAAGCATAAAAGGAATCATTCTGTATGAAATTCATTGCATGAAAGAACCTATTTTAGGCTTCTTTTCGTTGTTTAACTTTCAGATTGATAGTGCTCTGACTTTTTCAAGTGGACTCTGCAATTAACATCCCCACAAATTACAACATGAAAAATGATCATAATTACAATCACACTCCAAAATTTTATCAGTTCCCCAGCCGATGCTTCTACAACCTTTTGGGCATTTCGCACCACTCCCTTCCGAGTCACTGAGAGCCTCCACATTTTGCATCATCACATCATTTGATGGTGTCGCAAAGATTTGACTAGAAAAAACTAACCCACCAGCACATGCTATCGCAAGGCAAGCTACACCTAAAAGTTTTTTGTTCATAAATAGTTAACATTAATTAGTTGTTATTTAACACCTATGGTCTTTCCATAGATTGCTTTAATTTTATCATTGTCAACAGGGCTTCCTACAAATACGATTCTATCATTCTTATCAAGGAGAAAAGAATGATATTTTCGTTCATTAGGAATAGACGGATTTTGATTTCTAAAAACGTATGCAGTATCCAAATATATAGAACTTTGCAAATCTGTGATGCCTAACTCTAGATTGATGTCTTCCATTTCAGATTGCTTAGGGGCAACAATGAAAATATAGTCAATGCTTATCTTCTTCATTCGAGACTCCTTAATCAATGGATTCCAAAAACGAAGTTTGCTTAAAGAACAAGGAGTGCATTCTGTAGAATCCACAAAGACAACCATTCGATAATCCTTTGTATTTTCTGCCAAAGGAACTTTTCGGCATTGCATTTGTTCAAATTTGAGAATAACAGGCGAAGCCAACATCTGATCTAGATGCGACTCTACCTTTTTTATTTCCGAGTTACATCCAGAAAGACAAAACATTATGCTTACTAGCAACATTGAAAGGGTTAGCTTCTTTTCCATAATTTGATTTATATTTTTATTTTTGCAAATATAAGAAAAATTAGCATACCTTCCAAAACAATTAAGGAATTTTAGATGCTTTTTTGGTTCATTAGCAAACATATCTGGTTTGCTCTATCATCTTATGTTCCAATACCTTCTCCAATTCCCCACGGTTTCTGCCAGCAAATTCCAAGGCAGACTCCAGGCGTTGTTCGCCAGAGTCCACCACAGAAC
>OCLF01000300.1_pt1 | contig 14993 bp, 21 predicted proteins | sample 1502881 | NCBI WGS metagenome assembly OCLF01 (sample SAMN03418267, study PRJEB22391) | human gut metagenome | biome: human-gut; feature: organic feature; material: feces | host: Homo sapiens | place: Tanzania | collected 2013-01
CTTGTGTTCTTTCTATTATTAAATCTCGTTCGAACTCTGCTAGACTTGCGAAGATGTGCATCATCAATTTTCCTGAGCTGTTGGATGTATCGATATTATCTTTGAGGGATATAATCTCTACACCTTTTTCGTGCAACTCTGAAATGATATTTAGTAAATCACTTAAAGAACGCCCTAGACGGTCGAATTTGTACACGACTAATATATCTCTCCATTTCGGAGATATTTAATCGCTTCTGCAAGCTCTAAACGGGCTTTTAGACCGCTTTTATGCTCGGAGTACACCTTCTCGCAACCGGCTTTTTCTAATTCTGCCAGTTGTAAATCTAGGTTCTGATCTTTTGTGGAGACTCTTGCATACCCGATTTTTGCCATACTTGTATTTCTATTTAATTTCGATTGCAAAGATACAAAAAATCGAAATAACCACCAAACTTTTAGGCGGCTATTTCGAGATTATTTTTTGTAGTTCGATTATTTTTTAATTTAATCGAACTTAATCTTTGTATCGATATTTGTCTATCTGTTTTATGAAGTCAAGAAGTCTTTTTCTGTCTTCTGTAATACGTATCTCTGCTTTGACAATGAGCGGAATACCATTTTCGTCAAGTTCGTCTTGTGGTGACATTATCGCAACGTTGTAGTCAAATGATGACTTCTGTAGTTGTACGATACAGTCATCCAAATATTCTACTCTCTTTTGAGCTCTTGTGCGTCTGCCTTCTATATCAAAATCCTTCCCGTACTTTTCTTTAATTGTTGCTTCTGAAGAATGTATTAGTAAAATGTCTTCAGGTAAAAGTACTCCTGGAATGACTATTCTGTCTAGGTCATTCCAGAGGTGGCTTTTCTGTTTGATATATTTGCGGATCTGAACAGCAGTTGGAAGCTTGAAATCTTCTTTTAGTATGCTTTGCTTTATCTTTTTAGATTCATTTTCCATACGACTTTATTTTTTTTTAAGAACATCGTGGTCGAGAGCTTTACGCAGTACTCGAGGAATACTTTCTGAATCATACGTAGTTACAATTCTGTAAATCATATCTCGTATTTTTTCAACGTCTACGACGCTTTTTTTGTTGAGGGTATTAATTATGTTTGCACGATAATCAGGATCCTTGGACAACCATTTACGCAGCGTTAAGTCGATCATTGTGATATTTGTATCACGCTGTATTGGGTTACTTTTAGAAGTTCTGCTGCTAGAAGCGTTTTCTAGCCCAACAAAGTCTTCGTCAGAAAATATGTTTAGTTGTTTCTGAACATTTAAAGTGCCGAGGGGTGAACCTTCAGTTACGCTTTCTTTTTGATATCTACTTACGTCTGCTGGATGGTCTTTGTATCCGATTGAAAAATACCATTTCGTTGGGTGACTTTTGCCCATGGCGTATTCGATTGGGATACATTCAAAGTAAAAGTCACATAGGTCAATTTGGAATTTTTCCTTTAGCTCTTTTTGGGGAAGGTCTATCACATTCTTGACAAATTGATGTGATTGTGTATACATTGGCTTTATTCGCTTGTCTGTTTCAGAATTTACTTTGTAAACGCCAAAAGATTCGCGAATTTCCTCTTCGGTCATATAGAAGTAACCATATTTTTTGAACTGGCAGCACTTTTCATAAAAGCGCATAGAGTATTTGTTGTGAAGATTGAAAATCTTGAAAGCGTCGTACTGGGTGTAGTTCTTTGTCAAGTTCAGCAAATATGGAATTACCTTTTTGGATACTTCTACCTCGAATAGATTAGTTCGAGGGTTGTGCTCTGCGTAATTGATCCAGTTCACGGATAACCACTTTCCTCCGTTTCTCTCTGGAGGAATCTCGCAAGCCTTATGGGTGAGTGAACGTAAGGCATTCTTGATGGACGCAGTGTGCTTCTTGGGACTTTTGTGCAGTACCCCAAGGCATTCGGCGAGTCTTTCTTCCGACAAGGTCACAACTTCATTCTTGATATTTGTTGTGTCGTACGCATGGACGGATTTTCCATCGTCTGTTTTTATAATGGGATATTTCTCCTGGAGAACACGGACAACTTGAACTAGAGCTTTCTTCTCTAGCTTCTCAAGATTGTCTTTTTCTTCACTCAGACGATTGTCTTGTTGAACTATGGCTGATTTCTTTTCCATGTACCAAAAACTTTTTGTTTGAAAATTATGGTGCAAATATAGTAAATTAAAACAACGTGTGCAAGTTTTTTTAATCTTATTATTTTGCATTAACAACCTTTAGGCGTTGTCATTCTTTCGTTTTGTAAGACAATTTGATGTTTGAAAGGCTTTGCAAAGGTAATATAATACGCACTTTGTTTGTATTTGTAAACTTTTTAGCCTCTAAAGCGAACTATATTCGGCTGGTACCAAAATTTTCTGATTTGAGTACCATTTTTTTTTAATCTGGTACCATTTTTTTTTAATCTGGTACCAAAATTTTCTGATTTGAGTACCAAAATTTTCTGATTTGAGATTGTAAGTAGCTGATATTCAGGAAAGTGCAAAATCCTAAAAACGCGCGCGCTAAAGTAAGTAAAAGTAAATAAAAAAAAGAATATAAAAAGTAGAAAATGTTTATTTTACCGACACTATGAATCGGACAAATGCTTTATTGGTGCAATATTAGGAATTTTATCTTTTAGGGGTCGGGGCACAAGGCCCCTCATCCTCATTCTTGCTGCTCATGGGTACAGCTTGCTGCTCGTTAATGAGTGTGTGCTGATTTTCTGTTAACGAATAAAAAACAGACAGTTTTATGCGTGTAAATATTATTTACTTTTGCCGCAATCGGTGGCTATTTATAGTGTGCGAAAGGCCGTAGGTTGCCACTTCTAGGTGTGTTCAGGGTGTGTTATTTGGCCATTTTCGAGCATTTGATAGTTTTGGCGCAAAAAGTGGCTATTTTGGCTTATTGATGATGAAAATATCCGCTTCTTTAGGTATATCATGATGCTTGAATATGCCAAATATTGAATATATGGAATGTCTGGTACCAAAAAGTTTTAGGTTTTGCGATTTGGTAATAGTAAGAAGAATATCATCGTGCGCGCGTATAGAAGTATAATCAATTATAGATTCATTATAAGAAGCGGTTAATACGTCTGTAAAAAAGAAACAAAAACGAGCTTTTTAAGAGCAAAAAATATCTCTAAAAATGTTTGGTAGATTGCGTAAAAATGCCTACCTTTGCAAACGAGAGTTAAGCTCTCTATGTACAAAACGTTAAGGCGTAACTGTAAAAGTCGGCACTCATGAACTTCGCAAACTCATTCGCCCGATTAACATACAGAGATGCCCCATTGGGTGAATTGTACTCTTTCACGACCGAGTTCGCTTGGCCGTGAAAGCTTTCGTATATGCACATATAGGGGTAGACTGACTGGTGGTGATTCTGGCGAAGGGGCAATGCGAAGGCCTATGAGTGCAGATGATTCTCACAGCTTGGCTCTACCCCTTTTCGCTTGCATAAAGTTATCAATATAGTAAATAACGTGATCATGAGCCAGAGTCACAGCTTAAAAGTTATGAAGAAAGTTATATTATCAGTGATGGCATCCCTTTTTACATTGGGTGTAAATGCAGGGAATGTTATGGAACCAGAGTACAATGGTCAGGTAGCAATCGTTAATGCAGATAGCACTACTACGCTGCTTGCGACTGAGGAATCTGAGATCAAGGCTAAGTCCAATCATTTGGGTTATGTGCCTGTTGCAGGTATGTTTCTCGGCAAGGGACTCAGCTACGTTGTTGTCAAGGGAAAGGAAGCTTCTACAAAGGTTACTTCAAAAGATGTAACTCTCATTGTCAGAGTGAAAAATCACGATGATAATCCTGTTTCAACAGTAGGTATTGTCAAGTATGAGAGCAAGAAAAAGGAGCGTCGTTGGCTTATGTCTGAGTCTGGACTTCTGAGCGGTACAAGCGTGAAGACAATTGTTGGTAACGTGAAGTTTGAAGCAAAGAAGTATGGGGAATCATCATACCTTATCACCGTCAAGGGATTGGAACCAGGAGAGTATGGTGTTTACGTAAGTGCAGTCGAAAGTGCATCTACGTTCTCCGTGAAATAATTTAGTTTTGTTTCAAATTCTAATGCCATATGAGAAAATTATTGTTGCTTTTTCTTGCTGCAATATATGTTTGTGTATGCAAGGCACAGTTGTCAGCAGTAGACTGTAAGTATGTACTTGAAATCTTTTGCAGGAACTATTATGGTTCCTGCTTCGATGGCAAGACATATGTACCAAACACTATTATTATTACTAGTGTTGGAATCGATCAAAACAGCGGTGGAACATATGTTTCAGGACTTCATTCCTATCAGGGACAGTATATTCCGTTCCGTGGTCGAAAAACGCATAATAACGTACAATTCAATGCTGTTATCGTGCGTCAGACAAAGCGTGATTATGTGGTTTTCAACAAATGGTATGAACCAGACATGCTCAATCGAAAGGGTGGATGGGAGACAGGGCAGAAGCTCATTCAATATAAGTAATTTGAGATGGTCGAAAAAAATCGACCATCTTTTGTTCTTTCGGATTTAGATATATGGAATTACTTTTCAATCGCATTCGCTATCGGTCTTGGTATGGCCATCTGGTTTAATATGGAATCTGGTCAGAAATTGATAGATAGACTTTAACATAAACAAAATAAATTATTATAGCAAATTATGAAAAGAATGTTATTTATAATATTAACAGCTTTTATTTTTGGGAACGTGAATTCAATAAAGGCTCAGTATGGTACATCTGGCATTAAAGATATACCCACACCAACAGTTTCTCCTTTGCATCATCTATATTTTAATGGAGTTTCTATGGGTCGAACCATCGAAGAATTTAGAACCAAACTTGGGAATAATGGATTCCGTTTTGTCTCAAACAATCCTAATAACGAGTATTATATGACAGCAGAAGTTGAAAAAGGGGCACTAGAAGGTTGTTATCTTGATGTTGAATACAATAAACAGCTTAAAGCCATTTCATGCTTGTCTATTTATTCTTTTAATCGTTTGTGGGTAGACGCTAAACCAAAATTCGAAAAAGTTTTAAAAGAAATCCAACAAGATTATCCTAATGCATATTTTGATTTCGGAATTTTTAAAGATGAATATGGTTCTCGTATAGAAAAATATTGTTGGAAGATCTTGTCTAAGGACAATAAATTTATTCTTGGTTCAATATATGTTACCATTAATATGAATAGAGTAGACGAGTGTTATACAGGAACGATAAAATATTACGATTATCCTAATGCTATGAAAGTCGAAAATATAAATTTTGGAGACTATGATATCAGTACAATAATGTTTCCTGATTATAATGCATGTTTTCTTTATATTGATGATGATTATTTGATTCTTTATCCTGTAAAAAATAATAAAACAGGTGTTGTCGTTGCCGATGAAGAAGACCGTAAAAATATTATTAAACTTATAGATACTAAAGGTATTTATAAATCGGAGATACGAGAAAAAATTAGCAGATATTTGGCAAAAATGCCAATTTTTGATGAAAATGATGTTTGTATGACGAGTTCTTGCTTTAACAACCAGAAAGTCTATTGGGGAATAGGGGATGACATCATAAAAAAAAGGAAAGAGGAAGCAAGAAATGAAGCAATTCGATTGAGGAAAGATCAAATAAATATGTATCAAAAAAAAGAAAGTAATAATAACATAAAAGAAAATATAAATAAGCTGAAACGTGATCTTCATGATCGGATTATAGGGAAAGATCTTGTGGATTTTTATAAGAAAAGAGGTATGTTGAATGGCATATATAATAGTATTGATAAAATGTCTTTAGGTGGCAGCAGTAGCAGCGGTACCAACTGGGATGGTCTGAATGATGCACAGAAGTCCGTAATTCATCAGAACGACAATGCGAGATAGCAAAAAACACGTCTGAAGGTGTACTGAGGGCACCTTCAGGCCAGAGCTACCAGGATGACTATGATGATGGCTACAAGGACGGAACCGAAGATACCGAAGCGAAATACAGAGAGAAAATCGCTAGTGATCCTGGAATTAAAGTTCTTTCAGACTATACCAGGAGACAAAAAGAACTCGCCATGATTGAGGATCCCGAAGTTCGCAATCCGAAGGGTGCTGGCAGAAAGCCCAAAAAAGGTAAAAAGCAAGAAAGCAAAGCAATACGTGTTCCTCTCTCTATTTTCGAAGCTGTTAAAACGTTAAGTGACCTCATCAAAGAAGACGTCTCTTACGCAGAACGCTTCGAGGAGTTTGTTAAATCGTGTACACAAAATTAAATAATAGAAATATGCAGCCATTAATTAAAGAAAAAGAACTCAAAGCTCTATTTTGTGAGCATGTAGGATGTGCTCCGTGTCATATTGAAAGAGAAGAAGACGAGATAAAAATCTATACGCTTCTCTCAACCATAGACGGAGAAGAGCTAAACAAATTCCTGAAGGAGTTGGAAAAATACGCCCCCAATGAAAAAGAGTTAGCGAAACCACTGACATGGTGCATACAGCGTTCCGAACGTTTCCCTGGAGGTTTAACAGCCTCTGAGCGCCAGACCTTTCATGCAAAAACAGGACCAGGAGTTTTGGCTATCAGGTTGTACTACGGAACTCCGCTTCCTTTTTAACCAGGCACAGGCGTTGTTTTAATAGCACATTTATGTTTTTGTTACAAAGCGTAATGTTTACATTATAAAGAAATACATAACGACAGTAATACGCAAAAAATATTACGTGTTACTGTCGTTATGTGCATTCCATAGATTTCGTTCTTTTCCTGGAGTAAACAGTGTTACTTTAACTTTTGCATCCTTGTATTTACTGGATATACGTGTTCTGATGAATTTGTATAATTTAAAATTTTTACACGAAAAATCTCCTATCTTACCTATAAAACACTCATCATCTTCCCCAATATGCCTAGTTAAATTGTTGCAAACAATGCAAGGACATACTTTTCTGTTTTCTTCCAAACATTTGAGAACGGCAAATTCTTTAGCATCTCTATCACTGTCGAATTTTGATATAAATTCGATTTTATAAGTGGCAGAGGATGGTTGATTATTGCTCTTTTTGTTATAATCATAATGCCCATCTGCATATAAAGTAAATGTAGGATTACCTTCTTTCTTATCTACCTTTAGATTGAAATTGAAGTATTTTATGCCGGAGGCATTTAGCTGTCCGTTGTAGCAAAGGTTTCTCAATATCATGCTTTCATCGCTAACAGGAACCATTATCGTTTTATAATGGTTGTCTGGCATAGAATAATTGCTATTTTCTTTTTCATCCAGTAGAATATAGATGGAATCATCGGAGATTTTACCATTTCTCGTTATGACTAAATCGCATTCAATGCCTTCAATACTAGCACCATCAACACACTCTGTATAACCAAGATATTTCAAGTCGAAAGACCTATCAAAAGGAGTTATATAAAACTTCTTTTCTCTAACAAATTTTTCTTGTATAAGGGCTTTGGCTGCCTCTTTTAGGTAGAGGTTATAGCTACATTTATTCTTGTCTTCTTTATGAACAAAGTAAAAACGTCCTACTTCATTTTCTTTTATAATTACTTCTTGCTTGCAAGCTATACATCTATATTTTGAAGACGGAACAAAATCTTTAAACGAGAGAGTTTCTAAGTTTATAACCTTACTATTATTCTCATCTGTTACGATGTGATATTCTGAACCTTCGTTTGTACCTAAAAATACGTTTGAAGTTCTTCCAGAAGTGTTCAAATATCCTGCAGGAAACGAATAATCTTTGGGAATATGAGAGTAAGACGTATGCTCGTTTTTCAAGCTTTCTTGTCCCTTAAAATATATCCATTGGCGGTCTTCGGAACTTTCTTCCAGAAACACTTTCATTTTTAAAGGATCCAGTGAGCAGGCATTGATATCTATCTCTACACATTCTATTTTTGCAGATTTGATTTTGGCAGCTTTATCCGTGTCAACTTCATGTGAGCGTTTAAATTCTACCCATAACTTTTGTCCGTCAGTGTCTCCGACACAATCCGGCCTAAGGGAGAGCTCTTTGTCGTAGCTTTCCACTATAACACTTTGGAAAAGACGGACGCCACCTACCTTTAAAGGATATCGAGGCAACATGATCTTCTTACCTTCAGAAAGGATTTCTTTAGCCATTAAGTGTAGAGCAGACTCAACAGCACCAACGCAATCACTACCACCAACATGAGCAAAATGATGTTGGTTATGTTGGCCTTTATTCTTGGCAATTAGCTTTGAGCCGCATTCTGGGCAGGTACAACCACATGCTTCACCGTTTGGCACACTGTCGATATGTACCAAATACCCTTTTTCTCCTACAGCATAAGTTAAATAAGCATCCATTATTTCCTTCTATATTTACATTTCTTTTGACCTTTTACACCACCAAATGGAGAAAAGCCGGACAAGGTTCAACACTGCCTGACGCCATGGTCTCTATCTGGTTACGTTAAAGGCTGTCTATCCACCTCTGGCCAGACTTCGTATTGAACCAAATTGCCAGGACGAGACCAACAACCATGGCAAATGAGAAGATGAAAGTCAACATGTCGGTGGCATCACCCATCGATTTGTCTGTAATACGAATAACTATATCGAGCAGCATATTACTTTCTTACGTTCTTCTTGATGATGTTAAGCAACGCTTCACGATTGTGGCGATCAAGATTACATGCCCAGCTGATGAAGCCGCGAATGCCTTCTTTTCTCGCTGCTTCCAGCTTGCTTAATACATGTTCTTTTGGCTCAAACTCGGCTTTGCTATAGTCATAGCAATCCCACATAAATATCCAATCGAGCATCTTGTCAAAAAGCTGCTCTTCTGCTAATTTCAGTTCACTCATAACTATCTAATTTTTAGAGATTATAACTGCCTACAAAGATACGAAAAATATTCGAGATAACCAAAGATTTGGATGCATATCTTTGAATATTCAATAGCTTTAAATACGCATATTCCATATATTTAATATTTGGCATATTTGTTATACCTAAACTCCTGATGGTGGATGAGGCGATTCTGGAGTTGATAGAGGAACAGGAGATGGTGAACAGGAACGAGAATATTCTGAATGTGTGACATATTCAAAATGACAAAAACATAAGCAGAAGTATATAGAAATTTGAGCTACCCACAAGCTAAAGACTTGTGGGTAGTTTAAATTCTGTCTGCAGCAGCACGTATGCGGTTTGAAACCTCGCATAGTGCTCCACGGAGCATAATCTTCTCTTCTTCGGTGAAACCTCCCACTCCACCATTACCATCGATGCCATCGAGCTTGTGATAAAGCCATGATGCCGACTTGCCGAAATATGTATGTGCTATCTCTCGCCACGACACGAGCATCTGAATATCCTGGATGCGCTGCTTTACTGCGCTATCTTTGGTCTGCTGCTCTGTGGCCTTAGCCATGTAGCCAACTGCCACGGCAAAAGCCTTAGGGTCTGATTCCTTGAGTGCATCCATCTGACGGCGAACCTCCGCCTTATCCTCTGCGGTCTTGGCAGCTCTGTTTTGTGCAGCCAAAGCCTTCACCTTATCAATCATCTCTGTATATTCCATAATCTTATCAAACTTGTAGTCTGGGACATTAGAGAAAGCCTCCGGAACCTCATCACCCAACTCACGTTTTGCCTCTGCCACACCTGCCATAGATTCCAAAAAATCTTTTTTTGCAGCAGCAACAGAATCACCTGTGCCGATAATAGTACAGCCACTCATATTGGTATTATATGCGATATAGCTGCCATCCTCCTGTTTCTCTATAGAAACCTTAAATTTTTTATCCATACGAAATCAATTATATAGTTTTATTATATTTTGTTTAAAAGGAATAGGGTTAGAACCCGATATCCTTTCTAAGCTTGTTTACCAATCCTTTTCTGACCTATTGTGGCCATTGTCGCTCTAGCATGATTGTTTTCTTGGTCTCTCTGTTAATGTAGAGATCATGCCCTTTCAAGCCTTTGTAAAACTGAAAGCCGTGGGCAATAGCAATTCTTTTCAATTCATTCCATTTCATATTACTTACTTGCTTAATTTAACACTGCAAAGATACTACAAATTTTCGTATTGCTCGAACCCCTACTACGAAAAAACGTATTACCAGGTAAGATTTAACATTTGGGCACAAAAAGCCCCCGATGCGTCACGCACCAGGGGCTCGAAAATCTTTTAACTATGTTTCCTATCATTATATGAAAGCTGTCGTGTTTTAAATCACGGCATTCTGTAATTCTTTAGCAATTTGATGAAGGCATTCCAAAATCTGCTGCTTGCGCTTCTGGCTAGGCTCATGCTTACCCATGGCATACTGACGCATAAGTGATGCATTGATGCCTGCCTTTTTAGCCACTCCGCTCATATTGAGATATGAGTAGTAATCGAAGAACGAGCCGATGTCAAACCGGAACACGAACTCCAGCTCGGGCATCTGCTTGCCCTCTTCCTCAAGAAGCTCCTTGATTTCCTTCTGTGCCACATACATATCCTCAATAGCTTGCTTGGCGGTGTTGCCATACCCAGTAAGTCCAAAGTTTGGAAGCTTCTCAACCATGAAGCAAGAGAAGTTCTTCTCCTGCTTACCTTTCTCAACCTGTATCGTTACTTTTGTTGCCATACTTTTTAATCAATTAAAAAGAGACCTTAAAACTAACCACCCCATCCGTCTCAACGAACTTAGTCAACTAGAGAAAGATTGCCGGGCTTAAAGCCCGAGCAATCTTTCTAGAATACTGTCGTAAGTCTTTTGAGCGACTTCCCGACTGCCGTGTCGTGGAACCGGACATTTAAGTCCTGTAATAGGACTGTACCAAACATCGTGATTTCCACCATGCCGAACAACGAAGCATCCCGCTCGGTTCAGCTGTCTAACTAGTTGACTAGTTTTCATTTAATGAAAGGAGTTTAATTAATTAAAAGATCTCTTTGTCTGAAAGACGATGCAAAGATAACAAAAAAGTTATATGCTACCAAACAAAAAGATAACTTTTTTGTTATGTATAGTAAGATTTAACATTTGGGTACAAAAAAGCCCCCGATGCGTCACGCACCAGGGGCTTAAAGAGTTCATTTAATTACTTTATGAAACACAACCATCAAAAGACGGTTGCTTGTAAATCCGCTTTAATATTGCCCATACAGGCGTTGAGTCGTTGGTATGTTTTCTCTCCAGCGGTCTTGACTCCACTTACATACTGGCGCATGAGCGATGGGTTGATGCCTGCACGTCATACTTATATATAAACGTCAAGTCTTGCAAGTCCTTATTATCAGGATCATCATCCCTGCATTCCTGAAGAGCCTTCATAAAATCAGCCTTTGCCTCCTCAGCGGTAGCCCCATCGCCATCGATGACGGCATAGTTGCCCAGTGGTTCATCATTGTAACAAGAGTAACCGCCATCACCATATTCTAAAATCAGCACTACATTCTTTACCATATATCTTATTTATTTAAATTCCCTACAAAAAGAGTTCTCCACCTCTATCTCAAAATTTGGCGATTTACAGATGTACACACAACATAGAATCAGTTCCGTGAACGCCTGCGTTTACTGCTTGCAAATATAGACATAATATCTGAAATTACCAAACTATTCATCATATTTTTTAAGAGCCTCGCTCATGCGCTGCTCCAGGTCTCGCAAGCCAGGAACCTCTACCATGGCCAGAAGGTGGCGGCTCTGGTTACGTACATACACCATACACTTATGAAGCAGTTTGCTTGCTTGGTCAACGTCTCATTCTTGCGCCTAACAGCCTCCAACTGCATCGCCTTATCCTTCAAAGAAGGCATCTTTTTGAGTTCCTTCTTTGCTTTCTTCAACTCAGCCTCTTGGGTAGCCAGAGCTGCAGAAAGTTCTTCCACCTCCTTGCGAAGCTCCATGTTCTCTTCAACCTTGCGGTCGTAATCTCGGATGATGAACATCATCTGATGCTCGAAAGGTATATCGTCATTCATTCTTTCCATCATGCGTTTATATTAGTCATTATTACCAGGAATGCGCCTCCATATCCACTTGACAGCATACCACAGAAGATTTGCAGAAAGAGCCACAGCCAACAATATACCGACCCATTGCGGAGACTTCCAAGGTTCTAGTATTCTAGCAAATCCCCACATTGCCACAGCCCAGAGAATGAAGAAGCTAAGTAGCAAATACATCATTTGTCCACTTGTAAGAAAATAGCCTCCTGCCTTCTTCATCTGCTTTATCTCCTCTTCCTTCTCTTCTATCCGCTTTTGTACGATATCCATCTGTGCCTTGCCTTCTGCTGCGATTTTCTCGCTAAACTTAGCCGCAATATCTTCAAGTTGCTTTTCAGTAACAACAAGCACTTTATGAGCAGTAGTAATCATCGAATCGTCAATGAGCTTCTTCACGTTCTGACAAGACTCTTTAGATATGTCAAACGTCACTCTTTCGAGTCTATACTTCATACCAACTTCTTCACCTCTAAGATACTGCATATACGAACAATATTTCTCGTACGCATCCTGAGCATCTTTAAGTTTTTCTACGTAACACTTCTGTATCGACTGCACCTTCTTTATTTCTTCATCAGCATTATTACAAAAGTCACGTACTCTCTCTAAAAGAGCGACACTTTCTTTGAATTTTGCTTCTTCATAACTAGCTTGATGAACATTTGTTCTTTCAGAGTTAGAAGCTTGCTTGTTAAAAGCGACCTCATTGTCATTTTCGTCAAAGAGATCATCGTTGTATCTATCCTTTCCCATATTCATTTATTCATTATATTATTGTACTAAACTACAGTTCTGTTCATCAAAAGATGATTTACCACACCACAGAACAGAACTGTAGTTCCTGTTAATATACCTATCTACCAAGACCACGCTTCCTTTTCGTCAAGTGAGAGGTGCAGCGTCCTATAGCCTTGCGAGCCGCTGCCGCTGCCATATGTTGCAGCTCGTCTTCCGTCTTACCATCCCAGCGCAGATCGTTGTCAGAACCGCCACCACCGCCACCAGAAGAAGGATACACGTTTGAAGCAGTCATAAATTCAAAGACGGCAACAGCAACAATTTGCATTTTTGCAGGTATATCTTCATCCCTGTCATAGTAATCGGATCGACCAAGAGACTGAATGTTGTTGCTGATTGTATCAAAGGCAACATCAGGGATGCGTACAGAAGTTCCTTCGTCTCTCCATGTTTCCTTTGCTGTATGCGCACTACACTCCCATTTAGGTATTGGCTTTGGCTCCATAGAAGTTACACTATCCCTGTTCTCTCTCAAAGAATTTAACGTGCAATTATCTTGCATATTATTTTTCTCTGAAGCTTTAACTTGAACTGGATGCAACTTCTTCCATGTACCTTCCAGTCTCGAAACCATCAAGTCACGTCCGAATCCAAGCTTTGATGATTGATACATTATCGTAGAAGACAGTCTTCCATTTGCCTTATAAAGATTCTGACCAATAGAATATCCTCGACAAATACCACTGTTATCATACTTAGCATCTATCTTCCAGCCTCTTGCTTGCATCCCCTTGAAGTATTCCTCCAGACTGTACTTTTCCATATGTCGAAGTACATCTATAGCATCTGCATGAATTTTCACTTTACGCTTGTCCTGCCGATCCTGGGCTTTTATCCATCCCCTTTCTTCAGCAAGCTTGTTTGCAGCCAACACTCCTCTATTCCGGCACCTCGTATCATCTTGCACCTCATTATTTTCATTGATGCGATTAGCTATAAGATGAATGTGATAATTATCTGTATCACGATGAATCGTAGCTATCCACTGCGAGTGCGCTATATCAGTATGCTTGCCTATTACATTTCCGGAGTTTCCCAAAAAATCTGTAGAGTCAAGATGCCGAATACTATCTTGAAGCAACTTCTCCCAATCCTTTATAGACCAATTTCTACACTCCTCCATCGGAGGGCAAATCTCTATTCGAAAGAAGCCATCTTTGATTTTATGGCCAGAGTTTGCTTGTCTTCTCCTCATACTCTCCCATATACATGTAGAGTCAACTGGTCCCAGAATATCCCCAACAGGAAGATGATCCGAAGCCAGGAACTCCGGCTTCTCCTTGTCGCTCATCTTCTTGTTCATGGCATACTCTATCGCATTATGCCCATGACTACTACTTATTGTATTTACCTTTATTATCATTATCGTCCCCTCCTTTTTTCGAGAAAATCATCTATAAACAGCAATGCTTGCTTTAAGTGATCACGCCAAACTCTTGCACTTTCTCCATCTATCATATAATGAAGACGCTCTTCAAGAGGAATCTTCTTCAACACACCAAGCAATGCATTTCTGAAGTTTAAGAAATCCAACCTCAACTTTGAAAGTTCGTCAAGCATTTTCGTTTCTTCATCAGTCAATGCAGCATACGTTTTATTGCCAACGAGCTGCTCACGACAATAGTCAGAAAGAGACATATTACACTTCTTTGCATTAACAGAAAGTTTCTCATAGAGTTCTTCTGTCATACGTATGCCAACAAATTTCGATGCCTTATTCTTTCTTACAACAATCAGTCCACCCGAAGCTTTAGTCAGAAGTTGCAGTCGCTTTCTGCTATGCTTGTTCATCTGAAAGTCTTTGTATTCACTCTCTGAAATGTTGTATCTCCATTCCCTTACATGAATATCATTAAGTCTTTTCACCTCAGCATGTAGATAGAACTTGTCTGGACCACCAGAAACCCAGACCTTACCAAGTGTTGTCAGTTCGTACTTTACCTCTTCAGAACCATCTTCTTTTTTGAGTTTCAAGCGAAGGAAGAAACGCTTGTCAGGCGCAACCTCTTTCAATAAGTCTTTGCCTTCAAATCTGTATCTAGTTTCATTATCTTGATTCATATTTCTTTATCTTTTTATTGCGAGCTTGCGAGTAACCGAGTCCGTATTTGTAACAAGAGCGAAGCAAATTGTTAAACAAATACCCTACTCGCAATAGTACATTACTTTTGCTCTATAAAAACTTTACTACAAAGATAGTAAAATT
>OCLF01000305.1_pt1 | contig 14872 bp, 10 predicted proteins | sample 1502881 | NCBI WGS metagenome assembly OCLF01 (sample SAMN03418267, study PRJEB22391) | human gut metagenome | biome: human-gut; feature: organic feature; material: feces | host: Homo sapiens | place: Tanzania | collected 2013-01
GAAACTTCTTGCTGGTGCGACGCCACGCTTGATTGTCTGATTTATCTCATGAGCTTTTATCACACTCTTAATAAGAATATCAATACCTTTCCTAGAGCTAAGTCTTGAAGCAGATATTATGCTGCCTCGCCTACGCTCATTTTTACTTTTAATTTTACCTTCAGGTATAGCCCCTGGGGGAATAACTGCAACATGCGGAACAAAACAATCATACTCTTTTAAAAATGCTTCCAGACTTCTTTTATGCTCATCCGTACCAACAACAAAATAATCTATTGCCTCTGAATATTTGAACCAATAATAATACTCATAGTTCATGTATAATGAACCTTCATTCTCATACATTTTATAAAAATGATCTGAATGCAGCACAGCTACCAGCTTTGATTTACCTCTATTTTCAAAAAGAGGCTGCATATAATCTAAATATCCTGCTCTGTCCATTATACATACATCGTTCTCACAAAGATCAAGTGCCTTTACAAATCTTTCTACAAATCCTATACTGTCTATAATTTTGCCTTCTTTAAACAGATACTCAATCTTGTCTACATATATACATTGTTCATAAACCATTTGCCCCTGTCTGTTCCAAAAAATTCTTCTTTCCGGATTTAAGCCATTGTTTGAATCATTATCCCAATTATACAGCTCTGTATATGACAAGCTGTCTGTATAATAATTTACTAAATACTTTTTTCCGTTTTTAAAGAGACTTTCATTTATAACAAATCCATCTTCATCGCATAATATTTCAGCTAATTTGTCACCGGAATTATATAGACAAATCATCTTTCCATTTTCATCTATATCATCATACTCATAGTTTTCTTTTTCATTTTCTAAAAGAGCTTCTTTTTTCACAGACAAACTCATATCTGCTCTTCCGGTCATAAAAAGATGTGCAGACATAATCTGACCGCGTTTTATTTTTTGCGAACCATACAGCTCCATATCCCTAATTGTCGGCAGCTCTGTAAAAATAAATTTAGCATCTACATTGTTTTTTGCAAACAATCTTGCTCTAAATCCCTGAGCAACATCGACTCCGGAAAATTCATATCCACTAAGTAATGTAAAATCAAATACTCTCATCTATATCACCCATAACTACTTTTGCAGCTAACTGTTTTAATTGTTTCTTTTGCCTGTCTATATATTCATCGAATATCGTCTGACTGTTTATTATATTTTTTAGAGTTTCTTTCATATTCACATAGTCGCTGCTATCAAAAATATTTTCCATTAGATATAATTCTTTTGAATGTGCCGTATTGTCAAACGCTAGTATTAGCATATTATTTATCAGCGCCTGGTTTACTGCATTGTATAGCTCTCTGTAATGATTGATATCCAAATAAATATCGCATCTTTCAAACAGTTCTTCTATCTTCTGTTCAGAAATACACGGGTATAGCTCAACATTATTATTTATATCCAGTTTTGTTAATTTATCTGACATAATGGTGCTGGCAGCTATATGAAATGTTATTTCTGGAAAGTCATTTATAAGCTGTTCAATATACTCGAGTTGATCCGTTTCTGTAATAATAAATGCTTCCTTTTTTCCAAATTTTGATTTATTATTTTCAAAATATGAATATAGTCTGTCGCATTTACAATCCGAATTATCTTTATACCAATTGACCTGCTGCTCTTCACTGCACAGTATTCGAAATGCTGTGTTTGTCTGAGTTATTTTTGTCAAATCTGAATTTAATCTATTCTGTGGCAGATATGATATTTTAAAATTCCCATAATCCCCAGCAAATTTATTCAATACCTCATCACTTGTCAGCCATATATTTTCATCATATATTTCACCGGATTTAAGATAAGCTTCCAGATAATCAGCAAAGCCTCTATAGCTTCTCGGACTAATGCCCATGCCCAACAATGTATATGTCTTTGGACCTGTCTGTTCTATTACCTTAATGTCACCATTTCTATCATAGAATTCCCTAGCTGTAACATTACCACCGTTCACATTCTCCGAACAATATTTATATCCATATTTGTTGTAATAGTCTACTCTATATACTGTATTATTTCTGTCAATCCACTCTACTCTGCTGACCATTCTTTTCTCTATCGGATTCTTAAAATAGATGTTTGCCTTTTTGGTTTTATTATCATATATAGCACCATTTACCCCATCAGCACGAACGCTCCAGCATTGAGGGATATCTATAAATGCATAATACAAGTCTTTTTCCTTATGCACATTGTTTTTTTCAGACATGCCGCAAAACAAATCTATGGCTTCTATTATTTTACAGTCTTTAAATCCCACATTTTCTATCAGTTCTATTATATTTTTTTCAGTCTTATCCAATTCATCAGTAATAAAAATCATAGGATAAACCCACCCTCTGTATAATGTAAAAACCTCTGTGTTATAAAATAATTCTCACCATTTTCTAATCCAGCATTTTCCAGTATTTCCAGTCCATTGCCATCGTCCGCATCCGCAGAGACTATATAGACAGTATTGTCATCGCAGATAATCTCATTTTCCTTTAAATGCTCATGCCATTCGCAGCTATCAAATTCTCTGTTTAATAGTCTCATTGCATTCCTTATAGAGCTGTTCTCTCCACCATAAAATACGAGTCGTATATTGTTTTGAGTAACTTTTTTTAGCAGCTTCTCCAGCATACCTGTTCTATCCACAATTCTACCCATAGAATTACACAATAAGCCATCCTCCATCTGCTCTCCCCATGGGGTTCTCAGTATTGTGAAATAGTAAGCTCTGTCAATTTCATTATTTGTATATAGCATCAACAGGGTTGCAGCATAATGATATATTTTTTTCTCTGCGTTCTCATTATTTTTTCTTGCCTCATCAATAAAGTAATTCCATTTTTCATCTATCAATAAGGTTTTTCCGCTGAATATGGCATTTAAAGCATCCTGGTCTGGAAGCCATGTTTGGGAATTAGCTTTCAGATAATCCATAACCTGTTGAAACAGGCTTCCATTTTTCCTGATATTTTCAAGGTTCATACAAAGAACACCCGCATTAAAATATCCGTCACGACTTGTCTGCCCTGCTGCTACAGCGTATGGAGTTCCCCAATTCCTTATTGTCGAACAATCCGGAGCTGCCGCCAGACAGTAATTATCTATATTTAGGTTCCATAATTCTTCAATATCTGTATTTACAAACAAATCAGAGTCCAAATATATTATTTTTTTCAAATCCGGCATAATATCCGGCAGCATAATTCTAAACATTGTTCCAATTGTAAATCTATTCATTGAATCAGCCAATGAGCCAAAAATGTCTGGATTAAAATGATGAAATTCTATGCCGTTTCCACTATTATCAGCAATAAGACTCAGCTTATTTTTATTCATTTCATTCAATGTGTCATCATGTAATATATGAAAAACTATTGGTGCTTTTGTATTTTCAACAATGGATTGCATCGTTGTTCCAGCCCAGACACTGTAATTTCCATCCTTATCATGTATACCAAGACAGATATGTATTGCATTATCTAAAAAGCATACATTATTCATTCTTTTCGCAGTTGCTCTCAGCTTTGACATTCTTTTCAATACCGCATCATCTGAAAAAGTCCTCACATATGGATTATCAAATATATCCGGTTCACTATTTATGAACTCTTCTTTGCAAATATCCAATTCTTTATTTAGAAAATTTTCTATTCTATTGTATGACTCCAGATATTGATGCCATAACAAAAATGACTGTATTTCACAGTGACATTGCTCAATTACATTTCCAAGTTCTGCTTTTCTACTTTGAATAGCCTGCCTTATATGATCCATAATAATCTTAGCATCCCGGATCTTTGCATTGCTAATTTCAGAACGTATAATGCCCTCTGTGTTCTCAAAATAATAGTATAATATCGATTGCACCTTACAATACTTCTTTGCAAGTAACACACAAAGCATGGAAAAATGAGTATCCTCATAATATACATCTTCTATAAATCTTAGATTATGTTCTCTTATGAATTTGGTCGAGTATAGCTTTGCCCATGCTGTTACATTAGTAAATCCGGTCAGATATAAAATAAGATTTTTCCTATTATCAACATTATCTAAATCAAGCCTTTGAATTTCAAAATCATTTACTTCTAATACATTTGGCTTATCTTCTTTAAAACACGATACACCACACTGTGCCAAATCATAATCGTCCTCTGTCATTCTATCATGTAGCACCCTGAGCATATCCGGATGCACATAATCATCCGCATCCACGAATGTGATATATTTGCCGGTACAGATATCCATTCCCAGATTACGTGCACCGCCACACTTTCCCTTTTTCTGTATTTTAAGAGATATAACATTCTCCGGGTATTGTCTTTGTAAGGATTCTAATATAGACCATGTATTGTCTGTCGATAAATCATCTATGAGTATCACTTCGAGATTTTCAAAGCCATATGTCTGGCTGTAAATTGAATCGAAGCATCTCATAATATATTTTTGTACATTGTAGCATGGAATAATTACTGATATCTTTTCTTTGCCATTCATAACATTTTCTCCATAATATATAAAATAATCAAATTGAGTCTTACCCTAATTGTGTAACAGCACCTTGCGACTTTTCCAACCTATTTGTACTATTCCCTTTACAACTCACAAACGATACTGTTCACATGATATTTCTCTGCGGCTTTGGGATTCTTCTTTGCGAACTGGCGATTGATTCTCTTTTTCACTATCTCGCAGTCCTCACGCTTTATTCCGATGAGCATGATAAGAAACTGCACCTTGCCATACGAGGTATATATGTCACTGTAGCGTATTGATTCACCGACACACTTCTTGAGCTGTCTTGAATACTTGTTTATCTTCGTCTCACTCTGCACCTGTCTGCCTTCCTCGTCCTCGAGAGTACAGAGCATGAGATACACGGGTACCCTTGTGCGCTTCATGATACGTATGGATGACTGGTATATGCCCCTGAATACCGGGTAACCGCAGAAATATCCGCCTCTTTCTGTTTCCTCCTGCTCGCTCATGCCCTCCTGGATGTTTTCCAGTATCTCATGTGCATGATTCATCTGATTGCTGTATTTCTCAAGGATTTCCAAGAGTCTTGACGATGGATAAATACCGCACTCCCTGAGATAATAGTCCACGACATCCGTGTAGAGCTCTTCCGCCTCATCATAGCGTCTTGTCTCTACCATCGCCTCCATGATGAGCTCCTCCCATTCATTGAACGGATCAACCTTTGCAGCATATACTCCCAGCTTCTCCAGTCCCTTGAACTGTTTTCTCTTTCGCAGTATGTATGCGGCTTCCTTTATGATTTTCTCAAACATGGTGTGATAGCGCCTGGCCTCCTGTGCTATCCACGTCTCACCCGTATATGCCGACAGAAATTCGCCCTTGTACAGATAGAGTGCCTTTACGTACAGCTCAAGCAGTTTGTCTTCTATTTCCTTTGTCTGCTCATCACACACTGTCTTTTCATGCTCTGTCTCCTGTGGTATCTGCTTTTCCAGTGCACAGGCCTCGTTATAGATTTTCTCAAACTCTGCTGCGTCCTCTTCTATCTCTATGTCCGGTGTCCAGTAATATATGCCTCCCTCCAAATATATGAGGTTCTTTCCCGGCAGACCGAGCTGTGTGAGCTTTTGCTTTGTCTTGTATACAATAACCCTTAGTGCTGTGTGAGGTGCATCTATGTCGCGCTCACCGATTACTATTTCCTCGAGCTTATCCTTTGCTATTCCGCTGTCAGAATAGTGCATCATAGCCTGCATCAGGCGGTTGAACTGGCTCTCCTTATGCATTTTTTCCGCCACAAACGGTGCTCCGTTATAGTCCATTCTGAAATTTCCAAACATCTGTACCTTAATTGTGTGCGTCATAGTTGCCTCGCTTCCTTAGTCTAAACATATTAATTAATCTAATTAATATTATACATCAATTCCGCACATGCCAATAACCACGACAATTTACACGAGCAGTGTCAAAACTCGTACTTGACAAATCATGTGGTATGTGTTATTCATTTCTGCTGTTATGCAAAAATCAGCTATTCGAAGCCCGGAATATAAAAAGATCCTGCAAGAAAATCTCACAGGATCCGGTTATTTCCGATATATTAAATCAGATATTAAATCAGATATTAAATTAGAAAATAGCATTTACTATTGTTGAACCAACGGCTGTTGCAAGGAATGCCAGTCCGCACACGAGCGGAAGCTTGTTGTCATCCTCTTCTATTGCCCTTACTCCAAAGAATATGCATACATATCCCACTACGCCTGCAAATGTATGCAGCCAGCTGCTCACATTGCCAAAGAACTGGAATGGGATTATATCGATGATTGCTGCCACAAGGATGATTGGAAGGTATACTGCGTCGTACAGACATGCTGCTGAGAGTGTCTGTGCAAATGTCACCTTTTTATCCTTCTGCACTGCGTTTAATACAACCAGAATGACTGCTGCCAGGATGAGCACCCTCACTGCCTCTCCTACGATTCCTGAGAAGATTCCCTCAAAGAAGCTTGCCGGATAGAATGAGAAGCCGAAGCCGCCTATGCTGCCAATCACGCTTGATAACAGATATACTACAGAAAGCACTACCTCTACTATGGCAAATAAGCCGATGAATATAAAGCCTGATGCCATATTTGCATTCTTTACAAAGTCTGCTGCTGCCTGTGCCGGCTTCTTGATGAGCCCCTTGTAGAGTGTGATGATAGATGCCACATTTTTGTCATTCTGCAGCTGCTGTCCTGCCGCACTCACCTGCTGTGTGAAGTTGTCGAATGCCTGCGACTGTGCATTGCCCTGTGGCTGTCCGTTGAACTGTGTCTGTCCATTGAACTGTGCCTGTGCGTTACCCTGCGGCTGTCCATTGAACTGTGCCTGCTGTGCTGCATTGTCAGCCTGTGCATTGTTGTCCTGTGTCTGATTTGGTGCCTGTGTCTGTGCCTGCTGACGACATGTACATACCTCATCATCAGCTAATTGCCTGCCACAATTTGTACAGTATTTCATAACTGAAACCTCCTTAAAATAATTAATAAACTGCTGATAAATATATTAGCATTTCTAATATTTAATAGCAATATTTATTTGATATTTATTTCATATTATATTATGATGATTAAAGGGTCAAAAGGTATCATCGATGCATGCTTGCATGCAGTAATCTGATTAATCATCCCTAGTATTTAAAGAGGAATCAACATGCCACAAACACTTAATATAGCTGTCTGCGAGGACGAGGCTGCCGAAACCGAGCTGCTTTGTGATATTCTCGACCACAGCGATATCAAAAATACATATACTGTCTTTACAAATGCCAATTCTCTGCTTGCCTCATACGAGCATGGGAAGTATGACCTGCTGCTCATGGATATATACATGAAGGATTCCATGACCGGCATCGAGGCAGTCTCTATAATCCGTGAGACAGACACCGATATCCCGGTTGCTTTTATCACAACAAGCACGGAGCACGCCTTAGAAAGCTACAGGCTGTCTGCCATAGGCTATATCGAAAAACCGGTTTCTGCAGCTGAGCTAAGTAACATCCTTCACCTCGCCATGCTGAAAAAATCCGATGCTCCATCGCTTTATGTGAAGAGAAACAAGAGTATGGAGAGGCTTGTCCTTTCGGATATCATGTACATAGAGCAGAGAGCCAGACAGATTTTCATACATTTAAATGACAACGAGGAAATCATCTGCTATGAGAAGCTTTCAGAGCTTTCAGAGCAGCTGCCTACTGAGCTGTTTTTTCTGCCACACAAAAGCTACGCGGTGAACCTGTCGTATGTCACACGCATCGACACAGCGCTCAAGTGCTTTGTGATGGCTGATGACACAAATATCCCTATCAAGAGAGAACTCTCAGGCAAGGCCAAAAAGGCAATGGAGAGATACTTTTTCGAGCACACCAGAGGGCTTAAATAAGTCACTTTCCTATTGATTGATGTGAGCTAAAACTGTCAAAAGTAATACACTGCAAGGAGCCCGGATTATGAAAAACAAAAGCGCTATACGAAATATTCCCTATCTGACAATTATGGAGCTTATACTGATTTGTATACTGCTTTTTTCCTCAAAAAACATGATTATGAGCCAGGCGAGCTATCCTGAAGCCACTATCGTAAGCTCTGCATATGCTGTGGTGGAGGGCTCTGATTCAGATAAAGAGGAAATCACGTTTCCACATACCTTTAAGCACCTTTCGCCGCGCACACGTGTCACCGTCACCACCCATATCAACCTGAACAAGGATGATCCGATCTACATAAAGACTGTCTATTCCCCTGCAAAGGTCTATTTAGACGATGAGCTCATATATGAGTTTGGCAAGCCCGAAAACTATCCATCCTATATGAAGGATCCTGCAACAGAGGGGTACCTGATAGGCACTGACGGTCATTCGGGTGACGCAGAGCTTCGCATAGAGTATCTGTCTCCTGTCACTAAAAGCTCGCTTACTGTGTATTCTCCTATCTACGGAGCATACAAATCCTTATTTTTTACCCTGTTAAAGCTGAATAAATGGTCATTCTTTATAGCACTGCTAGAGCTTGCTGCAGGTGTTTTGTTTATATTTATCTCACTGATGCTTTTATACTACGATAAAGAGGTTTGCAAGATGATATTTCATTTTGGATTCTTCTCACTCATGGTAGGCATGTGGTCTATCGGTGAGTGCAACTACACAGGTGTTATAGTCAAAAACCCTACACTGCTGTATCTATGTGCTTTTATAGGGCTTTTCTCGCAGATGATTCCGCTGTTGTATTTCTGCAGACTTGCAGTCGGTTTTAAGAATGACAAGCCTATTATAGTTATCGCGAAGTTCCTCACCGTGCTTGACTTTATCGCATGTGCCTTACAGCTTAGCGGTATGGTTGCACTATCCCAAAGCATGTATGTGTTCCATGTCATTTTGCCACTCATACTTTGCTTCCTGACTGCATACACCATCCTTGAGGCTGTTCGCAACCAAAATAGCAGGGCAAAACGGCTGATGGTTCCGATATTCATACTGGCACTCGCTTCATGTGCCGAGATAATCAATTATCATTTGAAATTTGTGTCTTCACTGTCACTACTGTACCAGCTTGGAACTCTGCTTTTCATTATAATCATGGGAAATATCATGGGGCTTAATATAAGCGATATGCTAAGTATAAAGCGCGAAAACGAAAGGCTCGTATTTGATATGAATCTCCTCGAGCAGTCTCTGTCTGAGCAGCGGAAATATAATGCACTCATCACAACAAACGAACAGCTGTTTAAGAAGCAGCGCCACGATCTGCGTCACCAGCTGGTTGCAATAAAAGGCCTCGCAAACTCTGAAAATAAGCAGCTGAACGAATACCTGGATGCCCTGATTCACAGCATTCCATATGCGCCTGCAAGCTATTGCGAAAACAAGGTGGTCAATTCCATTCTGTCATACTACAGTGCCATATGCAAAAATGACAATATCGCTCTTGAGACAAAGCTCATTGTTCCGGAAACCGATGATGCGGCCCTGGACAACGACCTGTGCCTGGTATTTGGAAATCTGATAGAAAATGCCATAGAAGCATGTAAACGCATGGATACCTTGGAGTCCTCAGGCGAAGCGCCTTCGCGCTTTATCCGCCTGCATGCCCATATCCACTACAAGACACTAATCGTAACCATGGACAACAGCTTCGACGGACATGTTACCATCCAAAACGGAAAATACCGTTCTTCAAAGAGGGATGACTATGGTATAGGTCTGTCCTCCATCCGGTCTGTTGCCGGCAAATATGATGGAGACGTTGCATTTGAAGCAGCTGATGGTGTATTTCAGTCGTCAGTATACCTTCAAATATATAAATGACGCATTGTATATAATGCACATATATGTTATAATATAAAAGTAATTTTGTGCATAATACACATATGGAGTCTTGATTTATGATAGAACACACGATATACAAGGAATTTATCGATAGAATTTCAGAATTATCAGACGGGATATATCCTATCATCACCGACCTGGATAACGACATATCATACGTACCTCAAAAGACAGCTGATTTTTTCGGCTTTGAAGCCGGCGAGCATACCTGCTTCTTTGAACAGCTTGGCTCTTGTGTCAACGACGTTGACCTGCCGGAATATAAGCATGAAATCCGCTATCGCTTAAATGGCGAAAAACTGGATGATATATTTTATGTCCGCATGGGAAAGCATGCCAAAGAATATATGATGGGATTTTATTCTGATATTCTTGCCGGTGATGACGGACACCGCTACCATGTCCTTGTGCTCAGAAACGAAAATACTCTTCCGGATATCGACCCATATACATATCTTTACGGTCAGTCAAAGTTTGTAAATGATATCAACGGCTACATCATGGAAAACAGGTCTGTAGCCATAATTGAGGTGGAGATAGGCCATATAGATGAGTTCAATATACTGTATGGTTCCAATTTCAGCACTGCAATCCAGCGTGAGCTCGCGCTCAAATTCATCTACATGATGGATGGCAGCACCGCTACATACTATATGAATAATTCCAAGTTTGTATTTGTGGTAAAGGAAGCTGACCGTGCCACTGCTGAGGCCTTTTATCAAAAAATTGCAGACACAATAAATTCCATGTATTTCTTTAAGTGCTTTAGATTTGAGTTTGATATATATGCCGCTTGCCTGATTCTCAAGGATTATGACGGTGATACATCTACTGTCATCAGCAAGGTGGAGTACACTCTTGACCGCGCGAGGGAGCTTCACAGCCCTGATTTGTTATTTTTTAACGATATGGTCAGGTTCAATGGCAGCTCGCATATAGACATCATGAAAATCATCCATCAGTCGGTAATCAATAGCTGTGATGGCTTTTTTGTGGAGTTTCAGCCTATTGTAAATGCAAAAAACGGTGAAATAATGGGTGCTGAGGCACTTGTGCGCTGGAAGAAGGAGCCTTTTGGCACGGTGCCACCGGGTCTGTTTATCGACTGGCTTGAGGATACGCCGGCTATGTATGAGCTCGGAAATTATATCATGAGAACTGCAATAAGCGCAGCCTGTGAATTTGCAAAGGTAAAACCTGGCTTTTTCATCAATGTAAATGCATCCTCAGAGCAGCTTGAAAAGGATTGCTTTGTAAAAGATACTCTGGCAATTCTTAACGAGTACGATTTTCCGCCTTCACAGCTGTGGATAGAGATCACAGAGCGATGCCGAGACCTGCCTGTATCTATGATAAAGAAAACAGTCACAGCTTTAAGGGAAGCAGGAATCCACATCACAATGGATGACTATGGCACAGGAAGCTCTTCATCACAGATGATGCTTGAGCTTCCTGTAGAGGGTATCAAGCTGGATATGTGCTTTATAAAGGGTATTTTAGAAGAGAAAAAGAAGCAGGCACTTGTAATCGGCATGATTAACTTTGCCCATGCCGCAGATCTTAAGATATGTATCGAAGGCATCGAAAATGATGACCTCGAAAGCTATCTCAGACAATTTGATGCCACCTGGTTTCAGGGCTATCACTACTCGAAGCCTATATGTCAGGATGAGCTTATGAAGCTTCTTATTAAGCCATAGCCCTATCTATTACTCCAGATTTTCCTTAAATGCTGCCAGTGCACCATTTTTCTTAAGAATCAGCATGACAATTGCTGCCACTATGCTTCCGGCTACGGTCGATATAAGGAATGGCACTATGTATATAAACATGCCGTCCGGCTGAATAAGCATCACGTATTTTGCCAGAGGATACGCTGCAAGGCCTCCGAGGATGCCGGTGCCGAGCGCCTCTGCGATACATGTAGGTATGATTTTTTTGCTAAATCTGTACATCAGTCCACAGCACAGCGCACCTACCATGCTTCCCGGGAATGCCATGAGGCTTCCAAGGCCTGTCAGGTTTCTGATGACACTCGCACAAAATGCCACACCGACACCCCATGCAGGTCCTAAGAATACTGCTGCGCATATATTGACCATGTGCTGCACCGGTGCACATTTGCTGCCGGCAACAGGGAAGCTTATTAAGCTTCCTGCTACGGCAACTGCCACGAGCACTCCTGCCATGGCAAGCTTTCTGATTGAAATAGTTGATTTTTTAATGTTCTTTTTACTTTCCATTACTGCCTCACCTTATAGTATGTCAATATACTCTCCTGCGAGTGCCTTGTTCATGCTTCGCACTGCACAGAACTTACCGCACATACTGCATGCCTCGCTGTGGTCATCCTCAGGCAGACGGTCATCCCTGATAGCCTTAGCTGTCTCCGGGTCAAGTGCACATGCAAACTGTGCATCCCAGTCGAGCACACGTCTGGCATCTGCCATCTTATCATCTATATCTCTGGCTCCCGGAATTCCCTTTGCAATATCTGCTGCATGAGCTGCAATTTTTGAGGCGATGATGCCCTGCTTTGTATCCTCCACATTTGGAAGAGCAAGATGCTCGGCAGGTGTCACGTAGCACAGGAATGCTGCTCCGTTCATTGCTGCCACAGCTCCACCGATTGCTGCTGTGATGTGGTCATAGCCCGGTGCGATATCTGTTACGAGAGGTCCAAGTACATAGAATGGTGCTCCCATACAGATTGACTGCTGTACCTTCATGTTTGCTGCTACCTGATCAAGCGGCACATGTCCCGGTCCCTCTACCATGACCTGTACATTGTGATCCCACGCACGCTTTGTGAGCTCTCCAAGTCTTACAAGCTCCTCTATCTGGCATACATCTGTTGCATCTGCTAAGCAGCCCGGTCTGCAGGCATCCCCGAGAGAGATTGTCACATCGTGCTCCTCACAGATTTCAAGTATCTCATCATAGTGCTCGTAGAAAGGATTTTCCTCTCCTGTCATGCACATCCATGCAAATACAAGGCTTCCTCCACGGCTTACGATATTCATCTTACGCTTATGCTTTTTAATCTGGTCTATTGTTTTTCTTGTGATTCCACAGTGAAGTGTGACAAAGTCCACTCCATCCTCAGCATGGAGTCTGACTACATCGACAAAATCCTGTGCTGTAAGTGTTGCAAGATCACGCTGATAGTGGATAACACTGTCATAAACAGGAACTGTTCCTATCATTGCAGGACATTCGCTTGTGAGCTTCTGTCTGAACGGCTGTGTGTTGCCATGGCTTGAAAGATCCATGATAGCCTCTGCTCCAAGCTTTACAGCGCTCATGACCTTCTGCATCTCCACATCATAGTCCTTGCAATCTCTTGACACACCGAGGTTTACATTGATTTTTGTGCGAAGCATGCTTCCAACACCCTCTGCATCCAGTGACTTGTGATGCTTGTTGGCAGGAATAGCTACCTTTCCGCTTGCAACAAGCTCCATCAGCTTGTCCACATCCATCTTCTCTTTCTTTGCTACCTTTTCAATTTCAGGTGTTACGATGCCCTTTCTTGCGGCATCCATCTGTGTTGTGTAATTACTCATTGTACTCTCCTGTTCTTTATTTTATTACTGTTAATTAGTAGTTATTACTATCCTTATTGTTATCACAGCTATTAATTATTTAACATGTGCTTATCTCATTGTATGAACAACGCTCCATGGTTCATAGGACCGCTGCCGTGTCCCAGGTCAAGCATGGCTTTTAAACATGCCGTGACATATCGCTTGCCGTTATCCACAGCCTGCTCGAGCGATAGTCCCTTTGCCAGACCGCTGGCTATCGCTGAAGAAAGCGTGCAGCCTGTGCCGTGTGAGTTGGGATTATCCACTCTCTTTGTCTCAAAGGTGATAATCTGCTTTCCATCCCACAAATAGTCACACACACATGCTGTGTCTGTGAAATGACCTCCCTTGCTTAAAACCGGACAGCCGTATTTATCATAAATGGTCTTTGCTGCCTCTATGATGTCATCCTTACTTTCAATCTGTCTGCCTGATATCACCTCAAGCTCAGGGATATTGGGTGTGATGATATCAGCCAGTGGAAACAGCTTCTCCATCAGAGTGTTTGCTGCATTTTCCTCAAGCAGCCTGCTTCCGCTTGTAGCGACCATCACCGGGTCCAAAACTATGTTTTTTGCCTTGTACTTTACAAGTCCTGCGGCAATCGCTTCAATTGTATCCACCGATGATGTCATACCGATTTTCACCGCATCCGGAAAAATATCCGTAAAAACAGCCTTCATCTGTGCCTCGATAAAATCCGCCGGCACATTCATCACCGCGTCAACTCCCATGGTGTTTTGTGCCGTGAGCGCTGTGATGACACTCTCGCCAAACACACCGTTTGCAAGCATGGTCTTTAAATCAGCCTGCACGCCTGCGCCACCACTTGAATCACTTCCCGCAATTGTAAGTGCTGTATGCATATCTACGCTCCTTTCTGAATTTTGTTATTTTTCGTCTATTCGAGCCACACCACACATATTCGCAAAAACGCACGATACTCGTGCTTTACAGTTGCTATGCAGTGTGACCTGCTGCAATTACAGCATTTTATCGCATATTTCTGCCAGCTCTTTGGCTGCAGCCTTTATATCTGCGCTTGCAAATATCGCTCCTACCACGGCAATTCCTGCAATCCCTGTGCCCTTTAGCGTGGCTGCATTGTCTGCATTTATGCCTCCGATTGCAACAACCGGTATATCGACAGCCGCTGTGATTTCACGCAGAAGCTCCTTTGTCATAGGCTTTGCATTGAGCTTCGTGGTAGAGCCGAACACAGCTCCGCTTCCCAGATAGTCAGCACCGTCAACCTCTGCTCTCTTTGCCTGCTCCACTGTCTTTGCCGTGACACCTATTATCTTGTCGGTTCCAAGAAGCTTTCTGGCCTCTGCCGGATTCATGTCATCCTGTCCCAGATGTACTCCGTCGGCATCTATATCAATTGCAAACTGCACATTGTCATTGA
>OCLF01000307.1_pt1 | contig 14802 bp, 9 predicted proteins | sample 1502881 | NCBI WGS metagenome assembly OCLF01 (sample SAMN03418267, study PRJEB22391) | human gut metagenome | biome: human-gut; feature: organic feature; material: feces | host: Homo sapiens | place: Tanzania | collected 2013-01
GGGATGATGCGCTTGATGTCGGCGATGTGCTGCAGATACTCCTCACGGGTGTATTTGCGGTTCATCAGCTTCAGTATCTTGTTGCTTCCGCTCTGGGCTGGGAAGTGGATGTGCTTGCAGAGGTTTGGTTCCTCGGCGATGGCCTGGAGAATGTCCTCGGTCATATCCTCCGGGTTAGAGGTGGTGAAGCGTACACGCATGTCTGGTACTGCCTGGGCTACCATGTGAAGGAGCTCGGCGAAGGAAAGACTGCCTTCCTCGCGCTTGCCCGATGGAGAGAGACCATAGCTGTTTACGTTCTGTCCCAGCAGGGTAACCTCCTTGAAGCCACGCTCGTGCAGGTCGCGCACCTCTCGCAGGATGCTCTCGGCATCACGGCTGCGCTCACGTCCACGGGTATAAGGCACGATGCAGTAGTGGCAGAAGTTGTTGCAGCCACGCATGATGCTTACGAAACCGCTCACTCTGTTGCCACCGATGCGCTGAGGCACGATGTCGCGGTAGGTCTCGGTCTTTGAAAGTTCTATGTTGATGGCATTGGTACCCAACTCGCACTGCGCAATCATATCCGGCAGGTTGAGATAGCTGTCTGGTCCACAGACCAGGTTGGCATAGTGGTTCTGGATGAGGTCATCCTTCACGCGCTCAGCCATGCAGCCCAATACGCCGAGAATCACCTTTCTTCCCTTCTTCTGCTCAGCATGTAGGGTGTCGAGGCGATGGTAAATCTTGTTCTCCGCATTCTCGCGGATACTGCAGGTGTTCAGGAAGATGGCATCAGCCTCTTCTTCTTTCTCACAAATCTCGTAGCCTGCCATCTGCATTACAGAGGCAACTACCTCACTGTCTGCCACGTTCATCTGGCAGCCATAAGTCTCAATAAACAGTTTCTTCATTGTTCTAGATGAATTCTAATTTATGTTTGATGTATTAATATGATTTCTTTCCAGTATCTTCCATGCCGCATCATTTCATGTTCTTTGAAACTGCCATCAGCATGAAGTAGATGACTACGGCAGAGATCCATCCGGCGATGGCATCGATGAGATAATGTGCCTGGATATACACGGTGGCCATGCACAGGAAGGTGTAGAATGGCAGCATGATGAAGAGCAGCTTGCGGTTTCTGCTGTGCCAGGCAAGGAGCATGCAGATGGTGCTTACGCCCACGTGCGAACTCGGGAAGGCGGCGGTAGGTCGCTCTCCTGCTTCCTTGGCATCCTCTACGAGCTGGTAGAAGATTCCGTTGGTATAGCCTGGGGTTGGCAGACAGTTGGTATGGGTACTGAAGTAATCGCCCATTGCCGGGAAGATACCCTTGGCAATATCCTGCACTCCTACGGCGTCGAAGTAGAACGTTGGTCCTACCACCGGCACGTAGATGTAGATGAGATAGTAGATGAAGAAGCTGGCAAGCAGTACAAAGCTAACCCGTTCTGCCTCGTAGTATCTGCAGAAGAAATAGTAGAGTACTACCGCTGCTATCATCGGATAATACATGAAGTATCCCATCGACATCAGTTCGCTTACCACCGCCCACGGCAGCGCCTTGGCAAAGAGCAGGGCAGGCTGGCATCCGAAGAGGTCCTGTTCCCATCCCGCAAAGAGATGATCGAGGTTGGGAAACATGCGGTTGATCTCGTAAGTGTCTGGATACCACCAGGCAAGCAGGGCGATTTGCGCCATGATGCGCACCATCTTCGTTATCCTGCATGGAATCATGCGATATACGCCCCAAAGGGCGAGGGTCATGACCAGAATTCTCAATCTGCCCCAAAGCATCGACTCCGGATTCACTACCTTGGTAAAGGTAAAGAGCATGGTGATGACTGTTATCGCCATATAGCCCAGCATCACCCATTCCAGTGGCAGGAGTCCCTTCTTTGGGTTCTTGTCTATCTTAAAATAATCTTTTATCATTATCAATGTTTATAGTTTTTACAGCCATCCGTTATCCTTGTACCACTTGATGGCAAGTTTTACACCTCTTTCCAATGGATAGTGAGGATGATAGCCCAGCTCGTCCATGGCTGGCTCGATGTCACAACGCCAGTTGCGCTGTTTCAGGATGTTATACTTGTCATTGTTCAGTGCCGACATCCTACCGGTCATTCTGCCGAGATACTCGCCAAAGAAGGTTACGATGCGGAGCACCCAGATAGGCGCCTTGATGCGCAACATCCATGGATTGCCCAATTCCTTATGGATCAGGTCGCTGAAAGCTTCCGACTGGTAAACTTCTCCATCGCTGAGGAAGTATTTTCTGCCGTTCATACCATGGTCTAGGGCAAGGAAAACAGCCTGCACCACATCCTGAACATACACGAAGGTGATGTCCTGACGCTTGAATCCTACAGCAAAATCCACGTGCTGCTTGATGCTCTGCGCCATGAGGAAATAGTCTTTTTCTCTTGGACCATATACGCCGGTAGGGCGCAGGATGATATAAGGGAAGTTGTTGCCGATGCTGTCGAGATAGCGCTCTGCGGCAAGCTTGCTCTTGCCGTATGCCGTGTTAGGCTTAGGCACATCGTTCTCACAGATTTCCTGATAAGGCTGCTCCTCGCGGATGGCTCCGAAGATACTGAGCGAGCTGACAAAGACAAATCGCTTGATAGGCATTCCCAGATGCAGGATGGCATTCACCAGATGCTTGGTGCCCTCGGTGTTTACCTTATAGAAATCCTCTGCATGCAAACACTTGGTAGCGCCAGCTGCATGCACAATATAGTCGAACTCGTGCGGGGCGAGTTCCTTCTCCAACTCTTCCTCTGAAGAAAGATTGAGATTGATGAAATGGATGCGCTCGTCTTGCAGGTATTTTCTGGAACTGGTAGGGCGTACTGCCGCCCAGGTTTCCATGCCTTGTCGCAAGGCTTCTTCTACGATGTAACTGCCGATAAAGCCCGACGCACCCGTTACTAGAATCTTCATGAATTATATATAAAATTGCAATTTCGGCTGCAAAGATACGACTTTTTGATGATTTATCACCATGATTCTGTTCAAAAAGGAGATAAAATTTGAAAAAATAGTGTGGGTTTCTATAAAATGTTGTATCTTTGCATGCATGGAGCAAGTATCGGGTTTTTATTTCCCTCCCTCAGAAACGACTTCTGCGCAGTTCAGCAACATGACAGAAATCTCGGCTAGTGGCTTTAATATCCTTATCCGTGCCAAGCGTGATGGCAGATGGTGGATCTTGAAGGCGCTCGCTCCCGCTGTGCGCAATAGCGAGGTGTATCAGAGCTTGCTTCAGAAGGAATTCGATATCATGAAGCATGTCCAGCATCCCGGAGTTGCTGAGGTAATGGGTATCGAAGAAGTGGATGGATATGGCAAATGCCTCGTGATGGAATGGATAGATGGAGTGACTCTGGAAGAGTGGCTCCAGCAACATCATTCCAAGGCGGAAAGGGTGCATATCGCCAACCAGCTGCTCGTGGTGCTTGAGTTTGTACACGATATGCAGGTGGTGCATCGCGACCTGAAACCTTCCAACATGATGGTTACCCGTAATGGAAGCGTGCTGAAGCTGATAGATTTCGGATTGGCTGATGCGGATAGCTATGCGATACTGAAAGAACCGGCGGGAACAGATGGATATGTTTCTCCCGAACAGCAGAAGGGCGGACCTACTGATGTGCGCAATGATATCTACAGCGTGGGCGTTATCCTGGATAAGATGAAACTGAATTTCTCTTATCGCCTGGGATTGAAGCGTTGCCTCCGTCCGTTGGAGGAGCGATATCCCAACATGACCGCCATGCGCCAGCATATTCATTCTCTGCATCGCAACCTGCTTGCCTTCTGGATTTCTTCGGGAATATTGGCGGCATGTACTACGGGTGTGGTTATATATAATAAGGTGAACGAGCCTCCTCGTGGATACGATGTGGTGGCAGAGTTTAAGATAGGAAACCTGGCTTATAAGTCGTGGGGTGGTGGAGTCGTATCGGTCAGGGCTGCCAATTCCAAGGATTCCTGCATCGAGGTGCCTAAAACGGTCAACTTCCAGGGAATGACCTATAAGATAGATGAAATCGAAAAGAAAGCGTTTGCCAATCAGCCCGATCTGAGGAAACTGGTGTTCCCGGATACCAAGTTCCATGTGATGAAGCAGATGGTGGAGAACAGTCCGAATCTGCACAGCATCTGTTTCCGAAGCGCCTTGCCGCCAGTCATCGGCAATGCCATCTGGAAGACCAGAATTCAGGATGTCTTCAGTGAATCTGATTTCAAGCGTGTCATCCTGTATGTTCCCAAAGGCAGCTTCGATGCTTATCGCAATTCTGTATGGAATCAGTTTGAGAATATCATTGAATATGAATAGAATATGATAGAGTTACGCTTCAATTATGCAGATAGCCGCATCTCGCGTGAGATGCGGCTATTTGCGTTTATTGCTTATATCAGGTGTTTATACCTTATTATATATGTATCAATACCATACTTCTATCTGTGGTGATTCCTTGGCATAGCTAGGCATGCACTTACCGATCTTGGCTCCGATGTAGGTTGGGTCGCAGATGTAGAACTTCTTGCCCTTGTACTCGTATGAGGTTCCGTTCTCTACCGGCTCATGGAAGGCTACGGCTGTACATTCGTGTCCTGTGAACTGGATGAGATGTACATCGAGTCCGAGGATCTCGTGTACCAGATAGGCATAGAAGATGGCGCGGTCTTCGCAGTCGTTCTTAGGATAGTAGAGACTTTCCTCGAAATAGAAATACTTCTCGCGATGGAACTGCTCATCATCGGTAGCGTATGGGAATCCCATCTGTATGAATCGCAGGATGCGGTTGGCTGCTTCCTGTTCGCCGAGATCCTGTACCTGTGCTCTGATCTGCTTCACCACATCGTCGCGCAGACTCTTATCTACTACAGATGCGGCTACGGTAGGAATATCTATGATAGGATATTCATCGAGCAGCGGCATGACGCCGGTTGGTACTTCGCCCTGCAGGGTGATGCCCGCAGCTTCGTATCTGAATGGCTTGGCTTCATCGCCAATCACGGTCTTGCCGGTGAATCTCAGTCCCATATCCTTACCCAGCTCTGCGCCCTTAGGCAGTTCGCAGGAACGGAAGGATCCTTCATCCTCTACATTTGGATAGATGTAGTAGCGCTTGCCGTCGATATTGAGGTACGACTTTTCGAATACGTGCTCCACGTAAGGGATGAGCATCACCACGTGGTTGCCGCACAGGGCAAGGCGTACGTTGTAGCCGCAGTTGGCAAGCACATACTGCGAAGCGATGATTTTCTCATTCTGGCTGGCGTTTGGCATGGCGGTATCGATGTATTTCTCTACGAGCATGGCAGAACCCCAGTCGCTGAGTCCCATCTTGCGTGATTCGGTGGCGAAAGCCTGGGTTACTTCCTTGAGGTCTGATTGCTTGAGATTCTTCCAGTAGTTCACCACATCGTCTGTAGAACTGATGCTCATGGAAGCGAGTCGGGTTGCCTTTTGCATCTGCAGGTTTGCACCATAGAAGTCGATATCGATGGTCTGCTTGCTTGCCGGAATGTTGACGTGAGGCACGTTTGGCAGGGCAGGCATGACTGGCACGGCTGCTACGGCAGGCATCAGCGGCAGTTCGATACCCGAACCGGTGTATTCGATGTCTGGAATATCAGGCTTTACCTCTGGCAGTTTCGGCTTCTTCACCGGTTCTATTTTTGGACGGACGGTAGGAGCCTTTGGATCTGGCTTCTTCGGAGTCTCCGGTTCTACTGGAGTTTCCGGAGTTACCGGAACGGCAGGAACCTTAGCCAGCGGATCGTCTGGCAGGGCTGGTATCTTCGAGAGGTCAGGTCTGTTTACGAGATCTCCGAATCCGCCTTCCGGAATCAAAATCGGACTTACCGGCATCTTAGGCTTCACGGTAACCGGTTTCTCCGGCTGTTTCGGAGCCGTATATGTTGGAGGCGTCTTAGGCTTAGGCACCTGCGAGCGCACATCTCCCTTAAACTTCTTGTATTCTTTCCATACGCCTTGCATATACTTATCGTAGTCGGTAAGTATGGTGTTGCGGAACTTGTTGTAATCATCCAGCATCGCCTGTCTTGACTGCTGGAACTGTTTCACAAAGTCATCGTTCTGCGAAAAGCTTGGTGTTGCATGCAAACCGAGCAGCAATATGAAACTGAGAGTAGGATAAATTCTATTCATAATCTGTAATTTTAAGATTTCTACTTTCCGTGTTGATAGATATGGGGCAAAGATACGATTTTTTTCTTAATCGCCCAACTTTTTTTAAGAAAAAGGCTCTCCTACCTTAAAATATTGGGAGGAGAGCCTATCTTTATTTTTATGTTGGTTCCTAGAAATTACCTGGACCGATGATTCCCCAGTCTCTGTTCGAACGAGGTAAGTTCGAATTGATGTTAGGGTTTCTGTCAGGCTGCCAGGTTCGTACCTTGATAGATGGATTGTCTGGATCATTGAAATCTACCATCAGGAACAGGTAACCGTGGTCACCATAGTTCGTAGAATAGTAGTCTTGCTTTATCTGTATGCCATAAGTCTCGCCTCCGGCTCCCATCTTCACCACGTCGTTGTCGGCGAAGCGGATGTTGATAAACTGGTTGCTCTGGAAGCACATCTTCAACTTTCTCATATACTCGCTCTTGGTCTGTCGGGTATATTTTATCAGCTTGTTATTGCTGTTGATGAAGCTTTCTCCCTCCATGGCTACTTTCGGAGCCTTCTTGATGATGTGACCCGTAATGATGGTGGCGTTGTCATCGAAAACGCTCTCCAGATAGTCGAGTCGCTTCAGGGCGAAGGCAGTCTTGTAGTTTTCCAGGAAGGTGGCAATCACCATTTTGGCGTAGTCGCTCCAGGCTCCCACACCCTTGTTGAAGATATCGGTCTTGGCCTGACTGCCAAGTCCGAATGCCACACATTCTATTTTCTTGTTTTCATCGAAGGTGAAGGTTACGTCCTCCACAAACTTGCGTCTATTGTTCTTGAACGAGAATGCCATCGGGATGCTTCGGCATACGACTCGCTTTCCCATTGTGTAGAATGAGAACTGAGGATCTCCCAGCAGTCGTGCCTGTCCGTAGTTGAGCAGTTTCTTGTACATCTCCAGTCCGTCCTCCGAGAAACAGTCGCTTACGCTGTCGTAGTCCTTTGCCTTGATGGCGTTGATGACTCTTGTCATGATGCCGGCGAGTTCCTTTTCGTTTTCCACCTTGCTCAGGGTTTCCAGGTTGGCTGCCGATTCTGTCTTGACCGATTTCTCGAACTCCTTTTTGGCTTCGCTTGAAACAGCCGACTTCTTGTCGAGGTTGTTGATATAGACGGATGCATTCTTGAAAGAGGTTCCCTTGAAGAGCTGCATCACGCTTTCCAGCTCCTTGTCTATCTGGCATTGGTCGGCGTATTCGTATTCGTACTTCAGCTGCAGGCTGTTGATCTCCACTCCCGGTCTCAGTTCTACGATACCCATACCGTCCTTGGCGCTGTAGAGGTTGCTCCAGGTCTGTCCGTCGAAGTAAGTGTAGTCGAGGCTCGTTACCGGTTCGCCCTTGTACTTGATGAAGAGATTGATTTCGTTGCCGTCTTTGCTGGCTATTTTTGTTGATAGATTACTCATGATCTCTTCTATCTGTTGTGGAATCCAGGTAACGAGCAGGCGCTGTACACCATCGATGGTCATCTTCACGCTGTTTGGATACTGCAGACTGCGCACCATGGCGAACGCCCAGTAGTAGTTGCGCAGGGCATCGTCAATCTTTGCCTTTTCTTCGGCTCTCATGGCAGAGCGCACGTAGTCGAACACCTTTTCCTTTCGCTCATCGAAGATCTTGTTTACCTCGCTTTTTCTGATGTATCTCAGCACGTGGGTCTGAGGAGTATTGCTGATGACGAGGTTGAAGGTGTTGGTCAGCGTAGCCTGTGCATAGCTGTTCATCACCGAAGTTATCGCCGTCTTCGAGTCGAAGCTGCTGGTTGTATTAAACTCCTCTTCCTTAATCTCGAAGGAATTGGAGATGTTGAGAGAGATTTTGCTGATGAGGTCAGCCAGTGCAGCTTGGTCAGCAGAGTTGTATGTGTCTCCCCATCCCTCTCCGCAGATGTATTCCGCGTTAGCCTTCATCTGCTCCGCCCTTTCCTCTGCCGTTTGTGCCAGAGAGGTGAGAGGCAGAAGGAGCATCAAGATCATCCAAATCGTCTTATGCATAAATCTTGTCTTTGCTTTTATCTTCTGTTATGAATTATCGATCATTTACTTTTTGTTCCGGTTTACTGGGCAGCGAAGCCTTCCTTGATGAATTCTCCTACCTTGGAAGCATACTTCTGGGCTACCGCAGATTCCTTAGCTGCGATTTCGAAGGCGCGCATGCGAGCCTTGCTGGCTTCGGCTTCGTTCACGATGAAGAAGCTCTGCATCTCGAAGCTTCCATCCTTGTAAGGACGGATGAGGCTGAAGCTCTCTTGCATCTCGCCCTTGATTTCCTTCTCTACGAGCGACTGATAGGCTCCATAGAAGTGGTCGAACTCGTTGACGATGCTGTCGCTGTTGGCACCCATATCGCTCACTACTCTTCCTTTCACATGGCTTCCAGCCTGGCGGGCGTAGATGTTGCAGGCATTGTTGATGGCTGTCTGGTGTCCGATGTTCTTTGACTTGAACTTGGTGGCAGTTCCGATGATCTCATGCGCATCCTCCCCGCCTTTGGCGAGTTTGTCGTAATGAGAGAGCAAAGCCACTTCGAGGGTACGTGAAGAACCATAGATCTGCCATTTTTCCTTCTTCAGCTCCTTGAGCTTGTTCTTGTATTGCTTCTTGAGCTGTTTTGCCAGGAGCTGACTATACTGCGAATCAGCGCTTTGTGCCTGAGCTACGGTGCAGTTGGTAGAGAGAGCCAGGACTGCAGCCATGATCATTATTATCTTTTTCATTGTCTTTACTTGATAAAATTCTATTGAAACTATTATCATTTCTAACTTTGGGGCAAAGATACGAAAAGTTTTTGAAATCCGGCTGGTTCAAATTGGTTCATTTTCGTTTTTGCGCCCAAAAATCAGAAAAGGGTGGCTATCGTTTGATAGCCACCTTCTTGTTGTTGACGATATAGATGCCTGAAGGCAGGTCGTTGACAGAGGCGGTTTCGCCAGCCTCTACAGCCACAGTCTTCACGAGCATACCCATCGTGTTGAATACCATTACCTTGCGTGCCTTGTCGCTCAGGATGAAGAGGGTAGAACCGTTGGTCCAAGCCTTCACGCCTTCTACGTTCTTGACAGGCAGGTTGTCGATGCCGGTAACACCACCGCCAAACTGCAGGCTGAATGCCTGTGCTGCCTGTGCCGTAGTGAGATAAGCCTCGAATGGCTTCACATCCTTGTAGTTGTCTGCAAAGATACTGCCCGGTCTGTATCCCTGATACTCCTCCCCTACGTTGAGGGCGTAGATACCATCTCCCTTGGCAATCTGCTCGAAGGTGGTGATGAACTCGCGGTTCGGGTTCTTGCTGCTGGAAGCTGTAGTGGCAGCCACTCTTGCATTGTTGGCAGAGAATGTCACCTTGCCTCCCAGGATGTATTCATCCGAGTAAGCCATCGAGTTAGGCATACTTATTATATAAGGTGTATTTGCCCTGATGCTTGCTGCTGCCTGGAATCCTGCCTCTGGTGAAAGCTCGTAGAGCCAGAATGGCTTCGCATTCTTGTCTCCCTTGGCAAATGGAGCAATCTCGCCGTTGGTTTCGTGCTTGATGGATTCTACGTCGAACGGCAAAGCGATGGTTTCCCAACCCTGGCAGACACCTACCTCTGTTTCCTGAGTGAAGTTGCGGGTATAGGAAATCTTCTGGGCAGTAAATGCCTTTGGACAGAAGAAATTGCTTTCCGTTTCTCCATTAGGGGCAGAGATCACCACGTTCTCAGCGATACCGCTGGCTATCACATTGTTGATACCTGCAGGTGCTGCACTCTTGGTGTTTACGTAGAGCAGCAGGTTCGGATTATTGATACCGTTGAGCGCATCTGCTGGTATGGCTGAGTTGGAGTTCCAGATTACGGCAGCCAACTTAGGACAGTTTGCAAAGATCTCCTTGCCACAGGTGGTAAGGGTAGCTGGCAGACTTGCCGATACGATGTTCATTCCTGCAAATGCCTGCTCGTTGATGGTGTTGCCTTCTGTATTGGCTGCATTCATGTCGAGTAAGCGCAGGTTGCTCATCTTGGCAAGGGCAGCGAAATCTGCAGCGTTTACATTTCCAACAACATTCAGTGTATCTTGCTGAGGCTTTCCTCCACACCAGCCGAAGGCGGTGGCAAGGTTACCTGCAATCTTGACGCTTACCTTGTTGTTGCCATCGTAGTAAGATGGAATGTCGTAGGTGATGACCTTGGAATTGTTCATCAGATCCATGGTGGCGAAAGCCTTGATGGTTCCTGCTTCGCTTACGGCAATACCTGCATCTATGTTATAGAGCTGCGACTGGGTGGTAGGATCGCTGCCATCCAATGTGTAGTAGATGTCGGCATTCTTGCTAGATGAAGTCAGGGTCACCTTTCTTCCATCGTAGTTTACCTGAGGGTCTGCACAGGTCAGCGGGTCGAAGTCGCCAACGAGGTAGCTTTGGATATAAGAGTCGCTCATTCCTTCTGCACTGGCTATCGCCTTGACACGGGTATTCTGCGTCATGTCAAGTGGAGCGGTGTAAATGGCACTCTCGTTTGTCGGCATGGTTCCGTCCAGGGTGTAGCGGATGGTGGCTCCCGGGGTATCGCAGCTGATGCTCAACTGGTGGTTGGTATAGCCGAAGACAGGGTCGTTAACCCAGTTCTTGCTGCCAGTGAGTCGGATACTTCCATCCTGGTCCTGGTTGTAGATGATGGCGAAGTAGGTACCTGGCGCCAGCAGGGTACTCTTGTTGCTTACCATCTCTTCTGGTGTGAAGGTCATCAGACGGTTGTTGTCCTGATAGAGCATCACATTGCAACTAGACGATGAGCCGAAGTAGTAGCCGTTGTTGTCGGCGATGGTAAACTTGGCGATGTCGTAGTCACCCTTTCCGAGCTTGCGGATGCCGAGCGTATGTTGCAACTCCAGCTCCTTGGCTGTACGGATGGTGGAGTCGGAAGCGATGGAGTCGATGAAGACAGGCTCACCCCATTTGCCCAGCTTGTTCTTAAACTGGATGAAATAGGTGAGGTCGCCTACACGCTTCACTTTCACATCGTTAGACGCATTGTCGGTGGTGAACTCGTAATCCTCTACGTTTGCAAACTCTTGAGCTGTAGGGAATGGAATCTCCACAGACAGTGCAGGTACATTGTCCACCTCGGTGATGTCCTTGGTTACGTTCTTGCCGTTTACGCCATAGCGATAGCCCGTGATAGGCTGCTGTGTCTCAGCTTGCTCGGTGCTATTAGTGCCAGGGGTATAGAATGGATATTCGTAGTTGCTCCAGATACCTTCGTTGTTTCTCAGTCGGAAATGAAGCGTGTGTACACCTTCTGCCAACTGCGTATAGTCAATCTGTTGGCTGATGTCGTCAGAGGTGTAAGGCAAAGTCTTGGCGTTAGCTTTGTCATTATCCACCCAGTATTGGTAAGATATGATGGTGGTTACTTCTTTCTCGCCACTTTCATCGTCGCTTCCATCGGTTGTTGGCAGATAGAAGCTACCAGTTATAGCGGCGGCACGATTCTGGCTGTTGAAGGCTATGAGCGAATAGCTATGTTTGCCTCCTGCCAAGTTGGAGATGTCTTGCTCGAAAGTCATGTCTGCCTCCTGGTAGGCTTGTGTTACCTTGTTGTCGTAGTCATCATCTATCCAGTAGATGACTTTCTCTACAGGCGGAATCGTAGAGTCATCTTCCTTGACATCAGTATTTTGATAACCTGCGTAGAAAGGGATGTCTGTAGTTGTTCCCCATCTTCCATATTGGTCTTTCAACTGGATGTGGTAGATATGTATACCGACGTTGAGGGATGATACATCGATATTGATCTCAATGTCCTCGCCATTGAGAGATGCTTCTGTCTTTTTTGTGTTATCATCTATCCAAAAGCGGTAGGCGGTAGCCTTGGCAGGCTCTTCTGTGACATCTTCGTCTATGTTGATGTCGGGAGCAGCCTGTGCTGGCAGCAAGAAGTTGGTCAGCGCAAAGGCTAGCGATAGTATATATAATAAACGTTTATACATAAGCCGAAAAATGATTAGTTAGCTGTTACGTTTACATTGATGGTCACCTTCTTGTTGTTCAAGTCCACGTTGGCACTGTTGGAGTTGATGGAAGGGGCATGAATGGTAAGAGAGTAAGGGTTTACGCCACCCTCAATGCCGACAACGGTACCATCTACACCGAGGTAACCAGCTGCTTTGAGCTGGTCTGCGGTCATGGTGCAGTCGAGATCGCTATTATTATTGCTAATAACAGTCTCGGTCGTTCCCCAGCAATCTTGCTGTGAGGTTTTATCCATTGGGTCATAACCATTTAAGTTATGATATAATGTGTTAACTAAGATGGCATTGTTGCCGAGATATTGATCTGCTCCATTGCCCACTTGGTTGATAATGGAATTGACAAACATAGCCTTGGTGTTGGTATCTACTTGTCGAATATTACAATTGATGAACTTGCAAGAAGAGTTTGTTTGACCGCCTTGTCCATAGATATTATTTATTTTGCAATTCTTTGCAGTTAAGTCTCCTATGCTACCATACATAGTAACTCCGCCGATGCGGCATTTATCATAAGTTACCTTTTTATAAATGCTATTATTATTCGAAGATAAATCGCATCCATTTTCCAAATAACACTTCTTTATGGTTAATTGGTCTATCGAACTTTCTACAGAGATTCCACTTTGAAAGTAAATTCCTTCAAAGTTTATGGATGTTGTGAGATAGTTATCGGTTCGTATGGTTATTGACCCCCATTCAAAATAAGTACGATTAGCCCAATCGCTGCTTTCTGTTCCAGAACCAATGATGCTAACAGGTTTATTTATAGTAAACCCTGGGTTAAACATTCCTTTAGTAAGAAAGATGGTATCTCCTTCGTTAGCAGCATCTATAGCTTTATCTATTTCGTTATAATTGAAAGCACTAGTGATTTTGCCAGCATGCTGTAAAAATGCCTTACCATAGTTTTGCGCTGTAGCTTTTTGTACTGTTGCCATCAGGCAGCAAGCTATCATAAATAATATCTTTTTCATAATCGTATCGTTTTATTGTTGTTCTGAAACTTTGATGTTGAATTGTATTTGCTTATTATCTCTGTCAAGATGGAACTTGTTGGTAACTTCCTTGTTTCCGAAACTTAATGTGTATGGATTCTTACCCCCATAGATTCCTACTACCGTTCCGTCGTTGCCTAGATAGTTGTTATTTTGTAGTTCCTCTTTAGTGAGGTCAAATATATATTTATTACTGCTATCTGTATATTTATAACAATTTTGTATAGTGCATCCGTCAGCTACATAATCTTTTAGTTCATTATATAAGCAGTTGATAAGTACTGTTATAGCTTGTGAGTTATTTGGATATGTTATGTAATAATCGTCACTATTTAGGATGCAATTATAAAATGTTCCATAGAAAGAGGCAGTCCATCTGCCATCCATTCCTATCCAGTTGCCGCCATTGCAATAAATGTTGCAATTGTAGAAGAACTGGTTTGCTGAATTTTGAGTATTAGAAGGGGTGCCTCGAAGAATACTATTTCTAACGACAAGTTTCTTGAAGTTGTTCCACCCATAAGCTAAGTAAGCATAGCATCTATCAATATAAATACTTCCAAGTTGTGCATTTGTTGTAAATAGATTGCCATCCCAATAACATTTTCTGATTATTATGTTGTCTATAGCAGAGTTGAATGTTATGTTTTGACCATTACTGCTGAATTTGATGCCATCAAATAAACGCGAAGTTAAAGTGGTGTTCTCTGGCAAATTAATAACAATTTTCCCATCGTAATATGTACAATTGTTCCACCCTTTGTTGCTGTCAGCTCCAATCCCAATAAAGGCAAGTTTTTGGGTCATGATAAAGTCACCTTGGAAATATCCGGCACTGAAGAACACAGTATCTCCATCTGCCGCAGCATCCATCACCTTTGTCATTTCGTTATAGGCAAAGTTGGTTTCATTGCCTTGGTGTGACAAGGTAATGGTTCCTTTGAGGGAGGTGTCTTGCGCTGCCATCTGTAGGATAGTCAGCGTCAAGGTTATTATAAGTAATGTAAATCTTTTCATAATCGTATCGTTTATTGTTCTGATGATACTTTCATCTTGATTTGTATCTGCTTGTTGTCTCTGTCGAAGTGGACCTTGCTGGAAGTAATGGTTGTTGCAGTTTGCTTCAAGGTGTAAGGATTCTTGCCTCCGTAGCAACCTACAACTGTTCCGTCTGTGCCTAGAAAGTTATTCTCTAAGAGCTTTTCTTTTGTAAAGTTTCGAATGTTATAGTTCCAATTGTCATCTAAGCTAGAAGCATCAAAATACATGTCATTTTGTACTGTAGCACCTTTAAAAATGTCTTGCCCTTCTAATGGTTTATAGAAAAGACAATTAGTGAAGGATGCAGAGGAGTTAGTTTCTGAATCTTGTGGGTCGTAAAGACATAATCCAGTGTATTTGCTATCGTAATCTCCATTGTCGATGATGCTATTTACAAATGTTCCTCTATATATAGGACACCATGTATAATAGTTACCGTTATCGTCGGCGCGACTATTGTGTGAAGGCCATATTGTGCAATTGATGAATCGCCAAGAGTTGTTGTCGTTCTGCTGCCACTGATGGCGGCGGAGCGAGATACGTTGGAATGC
>OCLF01000313.1_pt1 | contig 14680 bp, 7 predicted proteins | sample 1502881 | NCBI WGS metagenome assembly OCLF01 (sample SAMN03418267, study PRJEB22391) | human gut metagenome | biome: human-gut; feature: organic feature; material: feces | host: Homo sapiens | place: Tanzania | collected 2013-01
TCATCGAGGTTGCTCACGAGCAACTGCGACTAGAAGTGGCTTGCCGCCCTGGAAGGCTTCGCCTATGAGGGCAAGGATGACGATCTCAAGTCTTACAAGGATCGCGTCGCCAAAAACCTCACTCCGGCCACGGAATTGGCTGCCAAGGCTGCCGACGGCACGTTCACGGGCAAGATCGCTGACCTGCAGCGCTATATCAACGCCTTCTACGCAGAGGCAGGTGCAGTCTATACCAGCGCCAAGGCCAAGGCCGACGCATACGATGCCAACATCAAGAACTTCGAGCAGTTGACCATCGACTACAATACTGTCACGGAGCGCATCAAGGCTGCACAGGACTATTATGGTGCATTCAATGTGGCAAGCAGCCGCATAGAGGCCAATATTGCCTCGACGTTTGACCAGGTCAAGCGTTGGCAGGCTGACCTCACACGCCAGAACGCTTCGCAGGAGATGAGCAAGCGCATCTATGGCCTGACTATCGGCGAGGACAAGCAGTGGTACGACTGCCACAGCATCAAGATCCTCAGCATCGATGGTATCTACAACGCGGCCAACCAGGCCGAGGTCGATGCGATCAAGGCCGACATTGTTGCCATCGAGACCCAGAAGCGCGAGGCTTTGGACAACCTCACGGGAACGGCGGCTGACGAGGTCAAGGCATACTATGACGAGCACTGCAAGAACCTCGCCAAGGAACTTGACGATCTGCTCAAGGAGTTTGTCGAAAACGCTACCCCGGCAGAGGCGAAGAAAGACGCTGGCTTGCTGGCATTGGAGAAGAAGGTGGCCCAGGCTCGCATGGGTCTCATCAAGCTCGTGAATGCCGAGTTGATCGAGGGCGTAGCCAGCAGTTTGGAGATGCTGGTATCGCAGGCCGAGTCGGGATACAGTGAGGTCAACATTACCTACGACCAAGTATATACGCCCGTGAAGGTGGAGTACAAGTCTTCACTGGACGCTTGCCGCAACGAACTCGATGGTGTGAAGAACCTCATCACCTCTTATGGCGACGAGATCGTGACCTACAAGACGAAGGTCATCCACCTCCTCAACGTGTTGATAGACCGCATGGGTGCTACCCGCACGGATATCATGGAGGCCAACAAGCCCTATGTTGCCCACGCTCAGGCAATGAAGAACCTTCAGAACGCCTATGACGCTTTGGTGGCTGAGCAGACCAGGGTGAAGGAGCTGATAGCGTCTTACCAGCATGCCTCCAGAGAGGTTGGATACCCAGAGTGGCAAGGGTTAGGTGAGATGTTCTGTTTTGAGATCGGCAAGTCCTACATGGAGAACTACGAGAAGATGTTCTTCAATGTTGCCAGCGAGAAGGCCGAGGTGGTCAGCGGCGTCCTTGAGCAGGCTGCCAAGACACTGGAGGAAGGCCCTGTGTCGGCCATTCTGACCGATAGCCAGGTGGAGTCGTACAAGGATGGTTGCCTTTACGATGCCTATGCGAAGCTTGCAACGGTAGAGGCGTTTGGAGCTTGGAAAGAGACACAAAGTGTGTATCAGTTCAATGTTTGCACCGCTCGCGACGACATGGAGAACTCGTTCAATAAGTCTGGAACGAATATCTATGACGAGGACAATTCGCTGTGGGAACAGTTTAACAACTTGGAGCGCGCTTATCAAAGATTCGACAGTTATCTCGACTTCGTTGACATTTACCGTATTCTTCCCACGAAGGACATCAATGGAAATGCATGGTTGAATCCTGATGGTACCGAGGCTTGGCAAAAGGAGATCAACTATTCGAAGGACGAGGAGTATGGCGTGAAGTTGGTCGCTGCTACGTCTCAGTCATTGGTCGAGTCTATGAACGCTCTCAGGGCTTCCGTCGAGGAGAACACGTATGTGCTCGGCGACGTCACCGAGGACGGCATTGTCCTGACCGACGACTACCTCGCCGTGCTTAACGCTTTGCTCGATCCGGAGACCCTGGAGGGTGGCAAGGTGTTTGCCGCTGCCGACGTCAACCGCGACGGCAAGATCTCCATCGCCGATGTGACCCTCATTGCGGCCAAGGTGACCAATGGCATCTGGCCTTCACTGGGTGGCAATCTGAACGCTCCGATGTTGGGTTCCGAGAACCTCACCGTCGCGGCAGAAGACAACAACGGCATACAGCGCATCGCTATCAATCTCGAAAACCGCAAGGACTATGTGGCTTGCCAGATGGACATCATCCTGCCCGCAGGCATGACGGTGGTGGGTGAGAGCGTGGGCAACCGTGCCAACGGTCACGCACTCTACTCCAAGGACATCGACGGCGTACACCGTGTAGTCATCAGTACGATAGAGAACAACTGCTTCACCAATGGTTCCGCCATCCTCTACCTCGACGTGCAGGGCGGCAGCATCGACAAGGTGGCGCTCGACAGGGTTATCTTTGCCGAGGCCAATGGCCGTGAGACGACGATCACGGGCAGCGATGCGACCGGTATCAGCGGCATGGAGGCCGAGGGCAGCCTGAAGCAGAAGATCTATACTGTGGGCGGTCAGTTGCTGGATAAGGTGAAGCAGGGCATCAACATTGTCCGCAACGCCAACGGCAAGACCCAGAAGGTTACTGGTAAATAATCATATACATCGGTAATTTTTTCTCAATTACGAGGGCGTGGTTGCCACGTATGTGACAGCCGCGCCTATTTTTGACAACAACAACGACAACATATATCTTCTAAACGTAAATAGTTATGTTTAAGATTACGACAAGTTTCAAAAGAATGGCCTTGATGATGGTCTTGGCCATAAGCGGGACGCTCTCTGTCCTTGCTGGCAACCGACTTGTGCTCAACGACGGTGGTCCCATTGCCATCAAGCCGGGCGAGACGAAAGAGATCACGGTGAACCTCGTCAATGACGAGGTGATCTATGCGATGCAGTTTGATATGGACTTCACATCCTCGCAAATCGAGATTGTGCCGGGTAGCTTCAAAATCAACGAGGACCGCATAGACCGTGAGTGCTTTATCGCCACGATGATCCAGCAGCCTGATATGAAGTGGCGGATTGCCCTCCTTACCAAGGACTTCACCCCCATCGCGGGCACTGAGGGCGCACTGGGTACGTTCAAAATTCGTGCTACGTCCAACTTTTCTGATGATAAAGCTAGGATCGAGTTCTCCACTTGCAGTGGAAGTGACCGCCAGGGCAAGAAGGTGCTCATCGATTGCCCCGCTGAGCAGGCTATCACACCGATGGTGGGAAGTCTTTGCACGGGCGAGCAGGCGTTCTCTATCAAGCCTGGCGGCACCCACAAGGTGGACGTTGTGCTGAAGAACGATATTTATTTCTGTGGTCTTCAGGCCGACATCACGCTGCCCGAGGGCTTGCATATCGAGAAGAAGAGCAACGGAAACCCAAAATTCCAATATGGCCAGCGTTTGACAAGCAATTTCGCTATTTCCTCCCGTGAGGAAAATGGCATCGTGCGCGTCGCACTCTCCTCGCTGCCCATCGACAAGATCCAACCTTACAAGGATGGCGACGGCGTGATCTTCTCGTTTAATGTTGTGGCCGACCCAGACTTTGTGACGGACGAGACCTCAGCTATCGTGTTCTCCAATGTGCTCGCTTCCCAAGAGATGATATGGACGGAGTACTCACTCGACATCACGGACGCCCATATCGCTGTGACGAGTCTTAAGCCCATCAACGAGGCTGCCTATGCGCGCCTTACCGAGGAAGTGACTGCCCTGCAGAAGGCCCTCGACGACGCCAAGGCAAAGGTAGCTGAGGAGTGCCCGGACGTAGCCGAAAACTTTGCAGAGGCGGTGAAGACCATTCAGGGTCAAATCGATGCCATCCAGTCAGACCTTGATGCCAAGAACGCCGACTGTGCGCTCACGGAGGCTTCTACGCTGGACGCCGAGGCCGTGAAGGGTGTCAATGAGGCCATCGCCAAATATCTGGAGGATGCTGCTGCCGCCCAGGCAGAGCATCTGAAGAAGCTTGCCAACGAGGCTGCTTATGTGCGTTTGACCGAGGAGGTCGCTGCTGTACAGGCTCGTTTTGACGAGGTGAAGGCCACCATCGAGACGGACTATGCCAATGTAGCCGCACAGTTTGCTGATACCGAGGCCGCTATCCAGGGTGATATCGACCAGAAGAAGGCAGAGCTGCAGGCTCAGTATGAGGCCGTGGAGCTCGACGAGAACAGCACCATCGACCTGGAGGCCATCAAGGCAGCTGTCGAGCAGCTTCTCGCCGATGCGAAGGCCGCCGATGCGAAGCTCGTAGCCAATGAGGCTGCCTATGTGCGCCTGAGCGACGAGATTGCCGCTGTACAGACTCGCCTCGACGAGGTGAAGGCCACTATCGAGAAGGACTACGCCATCGTAGCCGCACAGTTTGTCGGTGTGGAGTCCAGCATCCAGTATGACATCAACAAGAAGAAGGATGAGCTGAAGGCTCTGTATGAGGCCGTGGAACTCGACGAGAATAGCACCATCGACCTGGAGACTATCAAGACTGCTATCGAGCAGCTGCTCGCTGATGCCAAGGCTGCGGCAGAGGCTAACAGCATCGGTTCTATCCAGAGGCTGATGAGCGAGGGCGCAACGTTCTATACGCTCGGCGGCCAGAAGGTCGAGACTCCTTGCAAGGGCAACATATATATGATCCGTCATGCTGACGGAAGTGTCAAGAAAGTATATATCAAGTAACCAATGCTTGTTAAGACTGGTTCTAACAATTAGTTCGGGGACTTCCGAAACCATTGAGGGTGAAAGGTCTATCGGTCTGATTTTAGAGCCAGCCTTATGGTAAAAGAGTTTACCATACTATCAATTCCAGTTGAACCGGAGAAGTCAGTTCTCGATGTTTTGGAAGGTCTTTGGAAATCAAAACGCAGTCGGCGAAGTGGGTGAAATGGACAGCGCATGCGTCGTTGCCTGTCGTTTGGATTCCTGTATTATCAAAAGACTTACCCTGTCCCCAACAGGGCTACGATCGGTTTCTCATCATTCTGACTTCAAGGAAACAACCTTGGAAGTATAACTTCGTTTGGGGTTTTTACGCTTACTGGGGTTTGTGAAAATCTCGTAAGCTGTTTCCCTTTATGAATTCATTCCATCGGTGGGATGACGAATGTCGACTGTGAAGTCGGGGTCGTCTCCCACCGTTTTGCATCCCCTCCCCCTTGCTCACGACCCAAACTGATAGCTTCACGAACAAAAATCGTAGAAAAAACCATCTACGAAATAAAAAAGAGGATTTACGAAAAAGACCTGTTAAACAGCTGATATTCAATACAAAACCGTAGTAAACAAAATCGCATCACCAAATCTAACCAAACTTTTTTTGATTTTTTTCTCAAAACAGGGGTTACTTTTCCTATTTTCTCCTCATTAATATATGAAACACGATTAGTTGCCGTAGCGGAACGGCACACCCGCAGCGACTGCGGGCTCTACTTACTGGACACAATATATATATGTATCAAATTTATCGGGGCACCCATCGTGGTGCCCCTCTTTGCGTTTTTACCATCCAATCTACCCTTTTCCATTCGATTTTTGAATCAAGAATTTGCAAGTAAAGAAAGTAAATCCGTATGCGGCTATCAGTCTTTTAGAATGCGATGGCTGATGTGTGAATGAAAGTCAGTAGGAATATGGGGTGGTAACAATCAGAGTAAGATGGCGCGAAAGTGGCGTGTAACCTATTGATATACAATGGTAAAAAGGAAATGAGACATGCAGAAATCACTTTATCGAAAATCCTTATAGCTGCATTTGCGCTTTTTAAATGCCGATGATCTGCGGCTTTCGTCATTGTCTATACCTTTGCAATCGAAAATCGCGGATGCCACTTCAGATAGGTGTGGCGTTGCGGCAAGGCAGAGGAAATTAATCAAAATAATAAAGTACAAATGGAAATACTTGAAAAGTTGTTTTACGGATTCCCCGAGTTGTGGGGAGGAGGCGTGGCCCACTCAGTGATGATTCTTGCCCTGGTGATCACGCTCGGCCTGTGTTTGGGCAAGGTTCGGGTGCGCGGAGTTTCGCTCGGACTGGCCTGGGTGTTGTTTATCGGTCTGCTGATGGGCAACCTTCCCATCACCATCGATGAGCATCTGCTCCACTTCCTCAAGGAGTTTGGCTTGATACTCTTCGTCTATTCCATCGGCCTTGAGGTGGGCCCGGGCTTCTTCTCCTCCTTCCGTGGAGGTGGCAAGAGTCTCAATATCCTCAGTATTGTAGTTGTGGCATTGAGCATTGTAACAACTCTCGTGGTCTATTCCTTCTCTGGCACATCCGCTACGACCCTCGTTGGCATCCTCTCGGGTGCCGTGACCAATACCCCGGGACTGGGTGCGGCCCAGCAGGCGTTCAGCGATCTGCGCCACATCGATGCCCCATCCATTGCCACAGGCTATGCCATCGCCTACCCTGTGGGTGTGCTGGGTGTGATCCTCTCATTTGTCATCCTCCGCTATGCCCTGCGCATCGACAGACACCATGAGGAGGACGCAGCCAAGATGGGCGCAGGCCACTTGAAGGAGATGACGCTCCACACGTTCTCCGTGCGCCTGACCAACAAAATGGTGGCTGGCGACACGGTGCGCCAGATCCACGAAGTGCTGAAACGCGACTTCATGATCTCGCGCATCATCCACAGCGACGGCAGTGGCAAGGGTGAGGTGGTCAACGGTGCGACGGTAGTCAACGAGGGCGACCTGCTCCAGGTGGTGGCCCATCCTACGGCCGTGGAGGCCATCGTGGCCCTTGTCGGCGAAAAGGTAGAGGTGGCGCCCGAGACCTTTGGCAAGGATCTGATCACGCGTCGCATCCTTGTGACGAAGCCGGGTGTCAACGGCAAGAGCATCGGCCAGATGGGTATCCGCACGAGCCTTGGCACGAATATCACGCGAGTGAACCGCAACGGTGTGGACCTCATCGCTACCCCGCATCTGAAACTGCAGCTTGGTGATCGTGTGACGGTGGTGGGTACGGAGCTCGCTATTGCCCATACGGAGAAACTCCTTGGCAACCAGATGAAGCGGCTCAACGCGCCCAACCTCATCCCTATTTTCCTTGGTATCATGCTCGGTTGTATCGTGGCCAACATCCCCTTCTTCCTTCCGGGTATCAATGAGAGCCTGCGACTGGGACTCACCGGCGGCCCGCTGGTGGTGGCCATCCTCATCGGTTTCTTCGGCCCGAAATATAACCTCGTGACCTATAATACGATCTCGGCCAACTTGATGTTGCGTGAGGTGGGTATCTGCATCTTCCTGGCTTGTGTCGGACTGGGCACGGGATCGCCCTTTGTACAAACCCTTGCCACGGGTGAGGGCGCGCAGTGGATTGCCTATGGTGCCGCCATCACGATGGTGCCCATCCTGGTTGGTGGCTTAATAGGCCGCTACGTCTTCCACATCAACTACTACACGATGCTCGGAGTGCTCGCAGGTGCCCATACCAACCCGGCAGCATTGGCCTACGTCCGCGAGCAGACCTCTGCTGACGCGCCAGCCGTGGGATACGCTACGGTCTATCCCTTCGCCATGTTCCTGCGCATCGTCACGATTCAGATACTGATCTTTGTATTCGGATAAGCGAATGAGAAACGACAGAACAGAGAATACTCCTGTGCGCCCCACGGCAGTAGAAGAGCCGAGGCGGCGGCGCGGAGTGGCCGAGACGGAACTCTGCCACAAGCTCGACCTGCTGCTACGCACGGGGAGCCTGCTCATGGAGAGTGCGGCCGACACCTCGCGCATCCTGCGAACGATGAAGCGCGCGATGGCCTTCCTGGGACTGGACGAGCGCTACATACACCTCTATGTCAACTGGAACGTGCTCATGGTCAACTACAGCGATGAGCTCCACTCGTTTACGAAGTTTCAGCGCTGCGAGCGTCACGGCATCAGCCTGGCCACCATCGCCCAGGTGAGCCGCCTCACCTGGACGGCCATCCGCGAGGACTTCTCGCTCGTGCAGTATGAGAAGGCCCTCGACGACATCCACGATGCGCCACGTGGCTTCACCCCCTGGCAGGTGGCGGTAGGTGGCGGTTTTGCCTGCGGTGGCTTCTGCATCCAGTTTGGCTGCGACTGGACAGCTTTCTTTTATTGCTCCCTGGCGGCCATCCTGGGTTTCCGCCTGCGGATGTTTTTCCCCACGGTGGGTTGCAACAACTACGTCGCCATCGGCATCTCGGCCTTCGTAGCCACGCTGCTGGCTTGGGCGACAGCACTCCTTTCTACTGATCCAGCGATGATGGCGGGCATGCCGTCGTGGATGATCTCCACTACGCCATGGCACCCACTGATGGCGTGCGCGCTATTCATCGTACCAGGTGTGCCGCTCATCAACTTCGTGAGCGACATGCTCGACGGCTATATCGAGACCGGATTCATCCGTGCCGTCAATACGCTGCTCATGGTGCTGGCCATGGCTTTCGGCATCGCCTTTGCCATCAAGGTCTGCGGCATCGACAATTTTGCCAAGACGCTCACCATGACACCCCATCATGAGTATTGGGAGTATGCCATTGCCGCCGCCGTGTCGGCTATGGGATTCTCCACCATCTTCAACATCCCGCGACGCCTGCTGCCCGTCGTGGCCGTGGGTGGCATCATCGCCGTGTGTGTGCGCAACTTTATCAACCTCGGTCCGAGCAATGGCAACCTCGGCTTGGACATGGGACTGACCATCGGGTCGCTGACGGGAGCCACGGCAGTGAGTATCGCTGTCATCAAGGCGCGCCACTGGTTTCATGTGCCCCATCAGTGTATCACCATCCCGAGTGTCATCCCGATGATTCCGGGTGTGCTGATGTATCGCGCCCTCTTCGCTTTCATCGAGATGCACGGTGTCGTCGGTGAAGTCACGGTGGGTATGAACAATGCCATCAAAGCCTCGCTGGCCATCATCTGCATCGCCCTCGGCGTGGCTGTGCCCAACCTCTTTTTCCGCCGTTTCATCGAGGATACGCGCAAGCGGAAGTTGCTTGCCATGCTTGTGGAGCGGAAGAAGCGCAACGGAGAGTTTGTCACGCCCCATGCCGTGGGAGTGAGACAGGGTGCACACAGAAGGACAAGAAAGGAAAAAAATCATGCCCGCGATACGCACGAATAGGAACTCTTGTAGTATCTTTGCAAACGGATTTAGACCGATAAGAATGGAAATCAGACAATTGAAATACTTCCTCCAGGTGGCCGAAACGCTCAATTTCTCCAAGGCGTCGCGGAAGCTCTATGTCACGCAGAGCACCCTCTCGCAGCAGATCTCCCACCTGGAGCAGGAGATAGGGATGCCGCTCTTTGAGCGCAATTCCCACGAGGTGTATCTCACGGAGGCGGGAAAAGAACTGTTGCCCTACGCCCAAAAGACGGTCAATGCGGCCGGGGCTTGTGCTGACCACATGAACGACCTGCGCGAGATGCTGGCTGGAGAACTCAACATCGGCGTGACGTTCTCCTTCAGCAACATTATGGCCGAGACGCTCATCGCGTTTATCCACGCCTATCCCCACGTCAAGCTCAACATTGTCTATCGTTCCATGCAGGAACTGATGGACGGACTGAAGAAGCGTGAACTGGACCTCGTGCTGGCCTTCAAGCCGCTGAAACGGGACAAGGTGATAGACAGCAGGGCGATCTTCAGCAATCGTCTGGCGGCCATCGTCAATGACCACCACCCGCTGGCAAGGCAGCAGAGCGTCACCCTCGCTGCCCTTGAACGCTATGATCTCATCCTGCCCTACAAGGGCTTGCAGGCGCGCAACGCCTTCGAGCACCTGCTGGAGGGGCGCGACAACAACTTCAAGATCATGGTGGAGGTCAACAATGTCAATATCATCTTCGACCTGCTGAGCCGCAGTTCGCTCGTCTCCATCTTATCGGAATCCACCACGCTCACGCAACCTGGGATGAAAGCCATCCCCATTGATGCGGAGGGCAACGAGATGGACGGGTGTGTCCACCTGCTGCGCGACTCCTACATGAAGTCGTCGGCCCAGGAGTTTATCCGCATGCTCAGTCAATCGACAGCCCTGCTGGCCAACCTCGCCTTCAAAGATATACTGAGGTAACAGGCCATTTCTCACACAAACTTTTTTGTGTTTGATTAGTGTTTTGCAGCATCCCGACGGGGATGCAAAAAAGCCGCATTCCAACGGGAGTATGCCCTGCGAATGCGGCTTTGTCTATCGTATAAAAGTCTCCACAACCCTGCTATGTGCAACGGCGTGTGGCCTCCTTGCGGACGCTGAAGCGCTTGGTCTTAAAATGTAGCGTGACGCAGCGGTGTGGTGTATTGGTACGGAAGCCATGCCAACGAGGGAACGTCGCGCAGGAAGAGGAGGGAGGCGTGCTTGCCACGCTCCACACTGCCATACTCAGCGGACAGGCCCATGGCGGCAGCGGAGTTGAGGGTGATGGCGTTGAAAGCCTCTTCGGGGGTGAGACGCATCTTCGTGCAGGCCAAGGACCAGACAAACTTCATGTCGCCCGACGGCGTGGAGCCAGGGTTGTAGTCGGAGGCGAGGGCGATGGGCAGGCCAGCGTCGATGAAGCCACGGGCCGGGGCAAACCGCATATTAAGGAAGAAGGACGTGCCCGGCAGGCCAGTGGGCATGGTGACGGCACCACGGAACTGCTCTATGCCTTCCTCGGGGAGTGCCTCCAAGTGGTCGGCAGAGAGTGCACCATGGGCGATGGCGACACGGGATCCACCCGAGAAGGCCAGCTCGTCGGCATGGATCTTACCCTTCATGCCATATTTCTCGCCAGCTTCGAGGATGCGGTCGGTCTCCTCTGGGGTGAAGAAACCCTCGTCGCAGAACACATCTACGAAGTCTGCCAAGCCCTCGGCAGCCACACGGGGCATCATCTCGTTGATGACGAGATCGACATATTCTGACTGGCGTCCCTTGTAGGCTCGGCCGACGGCATGGGCACCGAGGAAGGTGGTCACGATGCGGAGTGGCGAATGGGCCTTTACGCGCTGGGCGACACGCAGGATCTTCAGTTCGTCCTCGGTCGTCAGTCCGTAGCCCGACTTGATCTCCACACAACCCGTGCCCTTCTGCCAGATCTCCTCGGCACGGCGCATGGTCTGCTCGAAGAGGTCCTCCTCGCTCGTCTCGTGGAGACGGTCGGCAGAGTTGAGAATGCCACCACCGCGGGCGGCAATCTCGGCATAGGACAATCCCTGGAGTTTGTCCTCAAACTCCTGCTCACGGCTGCCTGCCCAGACCAAGTGGGTATGGCTGTCGCAGAAGCGCGGCATGACGAAGGCACGCTTGGTGTCGATGACCTTGGCGTCCTGCATCAGTGGCGCGGGTACGCTGCCCGTGCCAAAATCGGCGATTTTATCGTCCTCGACGGCGAGCCATGCGTCCGTCATCGTCTCTACGCGGGCCATCTCCTGCCCCGCCTTGCGCAGTTCTCCGTGGGTGATGCCACAGAGCTGGGCGATGTGGGTGTATATCGTTCTCATTGTATTCGGTTTTGATGATTACGCCAGGACGGCATTCCGCCCTGAGGAATAAAAATAGTGCGAGGGAGAACAAGCGTGTCCGTCTCGGATACCCTATGCCTCCTCTCGCACCTCTTATCTGTTATGAAAATCTTGCTTATAAGTTTTTATTAGCGATGAAATCGATGCTCTTGGCGATGAGCGGGTACATCACGCAATCGATCTCGATGAACGGGACGATCTTGCGATACTCCGCATGCAACTTCTCCACCGCGGGTGAGGACTTCAGCGGGCGGCGGAAGTCGAGGGCCTGTGCGGCGTTGAAGAGCTCCAAGGCAAGGACGCGCTCCGTGTTCTCGGCCACACGATAGAGTTTCGTGGCGGCGTTGGCACCCATGGAGACGTGATCCTCCTGACCCTGGCAGGTGGGGATGCTATCGGCAGAGTTGGGCATGCAGAGCATCTTGCTCTGGCTGACGATCGAGGCAGCAGCATACTGGGTGATCATGAATCCGCTGTTCACACCCGGCTTGGCAACGAGCATGGAGGGAAGACCGCGCTGCTCGTCACCCAGCTTGTAGATACGGCGCTCGGAGATGCTGCCCAGCTCGTTGAGGGCGATGGCCAGGAAGTCCATCGGAAGGGCGATGGGCTCGCCGTGGAAGTTGCCGGCAGAGATGATCATATCCTCCTCGGGCACCACAGTGGGGTTGTCGGTAGCGGAGTTCATCTCGGTCGTGCAGACCTCCTCCACATAATGGAGCGTATCCTTGAACGCACCATGCACCTGCGGGATGCAGCGGAAGGAGTAGGGATCCTGCACATGGGTCTTGTGCTGCTTGATCAGCTCGGAACCCTGGAGGAGCTCGTAGATATGGTCTGCCGTCTCCATCTGGCCGCGATGGGGGCGCACGGCGTGGACAGGATGCAGGAACGGCTCGATTCTGCCGTCGAAGGCATCGAGGGACATCGTGGCGATGAGGTCGGCCCACTTCGACAGATCCTGTGCCTTCAGAACGCTCCAGGCGAAGAAGGCGAGCATGTTCTGCGTACCGTTGAGCAGGGCGAGACCCTCCTTGGAGGCGAGGTGGATGGGCTTCCATCCCATCTTCTCGTTGAGCTCCTCACCCGTGATGATCTTGCCCTCATACTCTACATGGCCGAGGCCGACGAGCGGCAAGCAGAGGTGAGCCAGCGGCACGAGGTCGCCAGAGGCGCCCACGCTACCCTGCTGATAGACAACGGGGCACACGCCGTGGTTGAAGAACTCGATGAGACGCTCCACGGTGTCGAGCTTGATGCCGCTGTAACCGTAGGAGAGCGACTGGATCTTGAAGAAGATCATCAGACGGACCACATCCGTCGGCACACGGTCGCCCTCGCCACAGGCGTGGCTCATCATGAGGTTGATCTGCAACTGGGACAGCTTGTCCTCGTCGATGCTCACCTTGCAGAGGGAGCCGAAGCCCGTCGTCACACCGTAGATGGGTGCCTCGGCGGTGGCAATCTTCTTGTCCAAATACTCACGGCAGCGGATGATACGTGCCTTGGCGTCGTCGGAGAGACGCAGCTCATAGCCCTCGCGGATGATGGCGCGGACGGTATCGAGCGTCAGATGTTCTGCGCTGATATAATGGATTTTACGTTCCATTGCTTCTTTTCTTTCTTAAAGTGTTGTCAGGCCCGTGAAGGCCCGATGGGTTGATATTTTTATTTCACCGTCGCTTGAATGTATATCGCGCAACGGTTTGACTCTGAGTCAAATGCGACTTCGGATGAGATATTAGAACGCAGCGTCGATGATGCTGTCATCGACGAGGTTCGGCATGGTCATGCGGAAGTCGGGCGTGCGGTCCATCTCACGCTGGATGGCATCCATGGATCCCTTGTTGCGGGCCCATGCACGACGGGAGATACCGTTGTTGACATCCCAGAAGAGCATCTCGCGGATGTTGCGTCCGCTCTCCTCGGAGCCATCGACTACCATACCGAAGCCACCGTTGATGACCTCACCCCAGCCTACACCGCCGCCGTTGTGGATGCTCACCCACGTGGCGCCACGGAAGGAGTCGCCGATGACGTTCTGTACGGCCATGTCGGCGCAGAACTGAGAACCATCGTAGATATTGGAGGTCTCGCGGAAGGGAGAGTCGGTACCGGAGACGTCGTGGTGGTCACGACCCAGGACGACAGGTGCCTTGAGGCGGCCATCCTTGACGGCTTCGTTGAAGGCCAGCGCGATGCGGGTACGGCCCTCACAGTCGGCATAGAGGATGCGGGCCTGTGAACCGACGACGAGGTGGTTGGGACCTGCCTCGCGGATCCAGTGGATGTTGTCGTCGAGCTGATGCTGGATGTCGGGTGTGGCATGGCTGCGCTCGTCCATCATGATCTCCTCGGCAATCTTGTCGGTCAGTGCCAGGTCGGCGGGATCGCAAGAGGTGCAGACCCAGCGGAACGGACCGAAGCCGTAGTCGAAGAACATCGGACCCATGATGTCCTGGACGTAGGACGGATAGCGGAAGCCGTGACCGTCGGCAGCCATGATGTCGGCACCGGCGCGTGAGCTCTGCAGGAGGAAGGCGTTGCCATAGTCGAAGAAGTACATGCCACGGGCGGTCAGCTTGTTGATGGCAGCCACCTGGCGACGCAGAGACTCCTCGACACGGGCCTTGAACTCCTTCGGATCCTCGGCCATCATGCGCTTGCTCTCCTCCAGGGTGAGACCCACGGGATAGTAGCCACCGGCCCACGGATTGTGGAGAGAGGTCTGGTCGGAACCGAGATTGACCTCGATATCCTCCTCAGCCAAGCGCTCCCAGAGATCGACGACATTGCCAACGTAGGCCATTGACTTCACCGTCTTGGTGCTCACAGCCTTGCGGATGGCGGGAATCAACTCGTCGAGCGAGGTGTGGAGCTCATCGACCCAACCCTGCTCGTGACGCTTCTCGGCAGCGAGCGGATTGATGTCGGCTACCACGCTGACCACCTTGGCGATGTTGCCGGCCTTGGGCTGAGCACCGCTCATGCCACCGAGGCCAGAGGAGACGAAGAGGGGGATGGGGTTCTTGGCACCACGGGCGGGATCGTGCATCACACGACGGGCGGCATTGAGGACCGTGATCGTCGTACCGTGGACGATGCCCTGCGGGCCGATATACATATAGGAACCAGCCGTCATCTGTCCGTACTGGCTCACGCCGAGGGCGTTCATGCGCTCCCAGTCGTCGGGCACAGCA
>OCLF01000317.1_pt1 | contig 14548 bp, 11 predicted proteins | sample 1502881 | NCBI WGS metagenome assembly OCLF01 (sample SAMN03418267, study PRJEB22391) | human gut metagenome | biome: human-gut; feature: organic feature; material: feces | host: Homo sapiens | place: Tanzania | collected 2013-01
CACCAGAGGATTGCGAGTACTATCTCTGCGGACCTCCAATGCTGATCAAGACCGTAACCGATTATCTGGATTCTCTGGGAGTAGATCCTGAGAGCATCATGTATGATAACTTCGGATAAAGATAATAAAATAAGCCGTTCGAGGGTGTGTCATAAGTCCATGACGCACCCTTTTTTTCCTACAAATACTTTTATAATTTCCCTTCTCTGCTCGGGTATTTTTTCTCCTTGCCCACGCAAGAATTTTTCCGTGGGCAGGGAAAAATAAAAGTGAGTACAGAGACGGAAATAATGCACCTAATTTCTCGAAAATTACAGCTGGATGAAGAAGCGCTTTTTTACAACTTAACGATGCGCATCATTAACACCTAACGATGCGCATCATTGACACCTAACGATGCGCATCATTAGACCTTAATAAAGCGCATCATTAGACCTCAATAAAACTTAGACCTCAATAAAGCGCTTTGTTAGAGCTTATAAATGTATTTCCTTTGAGGAAATGCTTTATAAAATGAGGGTGCGTCATGGCTTATGACACACCCTCGTTTTTTGTATTGTTAACAGACTTCTTGACTATAAATCTTGGTAGTTTGTCGTTTTTTTCCTAATTTTGCATCACGTTATCCGTCACAATGGATCAACAGTGACAGAATCGCATCAAAATAATAGAAATCAAAAGGAAAGAAGAAATATGAAATACCTCTTATTTTCGGATATACATGGCTGTTTGCCAGCATTAGAACGGGCACTCGACTTCTATGAGGCTCAGAAGTGTGATATGATGTGCATCATGGGTGACATCATCAACTATGGTCCCCGCAACCGCATTCCGGAGGGCATCGACCCTAAGGGCATCGTGGAGCGCCTCAATGGTCTGGCAGACCAAATTATCGCCGTACGTGGCAACTGTGATGCAGAGGTCGATCAGATGCTGCTCGATTTCCCTATCATGGAAACCTACGCCCTGCTCGTGGATAACGGCAAGCGATACCTGCTGACCCACGGACATATATATAATAAGGAGAACATGCCTAAGGGACCTTATGATGCCATCATCTACGGTCATTCTCATCTCTGGGAACTGTCGCATTCCGACCGTGCCATCTGCAATACGGGCAGTATCACCTTCCCTAAGGGCGGCAATCCTCCTACCATCGCCACCTTGGAGGACGGCAAGTTCACCATGTACAATTTGGATACATTGGAAGTCATGGCTACCATGGAGGTGTAATCAAAAAAAGGAAAATCCTAACAATATGATCGAGGAATATCAAATCAGAATTCTGCCAGAACAGGCAGCGAGCGAGGAAGGCATCAAGCGCTATCTCGCCAAGGAAAAGGGGTTGGATGTGAGAACACTCAACCAGGTGAGGGTGCTCAAGAGAAGCATCGATGCCCGCCAGCGCACCATCTTTGTCAATCTCAAGGTGCGTGCCTATATCAATGAGTTTCCGCAGGACGACCAGTATGTCCATACGGAATATCCCGACGTGAGCAGTAAGCCTCGTGTCATCGTGGTGGGAGAGGGACCTGGCGGTCTCTTTGCTTCCCTCAAACTCATCGAATTGGGCTACAGACCGGTGGTTTTGGAGCGTGGCAAGGATGTGCGTGAGCGCAAGAAAGACCTCAGTAATATCACCAAGACCCAGAAGGTGGATGGCGAGAGCAACTACTGTTTTGGTGAGGGTGGCGCAGGTGCCTATAGCGACGGCAAACTCTATACCCGCAGCAAGAAACGTGGTAGTGTGGATAAGATACTGAATGTGTTCTGTCAGCATGGAGCCAATACGAATATCTTAGCTGATGCCCATCCGCATATCGGTACCGATAAGTTGCCGCGTGTCATCGAGAATATGCGCAATACCATTCTCCAGTGTGGTGGTGAGGTGCATTTCCAGACCAAGATGACCCGCTTCGTCTTGGAGGGCGACAAGGTGATAGGTGTGGAGGCTGTCAACCTGCAGACGGGTGCGGAGGAAAACTATCGTGGACCTGTGATCTTGGCTACCGGTCATAGTGCCCGTGACGTGTATCGTTATCTCGCTTCTTCCAAGATAGAGATTGAGGCGAAGGGCATTGCGGTGGGTGTCCGTCTGGAGCATCCTTCTCAGGTCATCGACCAGATACAGTATCACAACAAGAACGGTCGTGGCAAGTATCTGCCTGCAGCCGAATACAGTTTTGTAACTCAGGTGGATGGCAGGGGCGTATATAGTTTCTGTATGTGTCCGGGCGGTTTTGTGATTCCTGCAGCTACGGGTCCAGAACAGCTTGTGGTCAACGGTATGAGTCCGAGCAACCGTGGTACGGCATGGAGCAATTCGGGCATGGTGGTGGAGACGCATCCTGAAGATATAGCGCCATTTGTGAAGGATCATCAGGCAGTGTTGGAGGAAATCGAACTTCGCAGACAGGAGGATTCTTCACTCTTCACTCCTCACTCTTCCCTCCAAATGATGTATTTCCAGGAGATATTGGAGAAACAGTGCTGGCAGCAGGGCAACATGAAGCAGACGGCGCCATCTCAGCGCATGGCCGACTTCGTGAACAACCGTTTGAGTTACGACCTTCCTAAGAGCAGTTATGCGCCGGGTCTGGTATCCAGTCCGCTTCATTTCTGGATGCCGTCATTTGTGAGCAAGCGTTTGCAGGAAGGATTCAAGACATTCGGCAAGAATGCGCATGGTTTCCTGACCAATGAGGCGATACTGATAGCGACGGAGACTCGCACCTCTTCTCCGGTCCGCATTGTTCGTGATCGTGAAACCTTGCAGCATGTCCGCATCCAGGGTCTCTTCCCTTGTGGTGAGGGAGCCGGCTATGCCGGTGGCATCGTTTCCGCAGGCGTGGATGGCGAGCGCTGTGCCGAAATGTGTGCGCAGTATATGGAGCAGCTGTGATTTAAAATAATCAAATAAAAGCTTGCGGTTTTCAATTCTTTTTTCTAACTTTGCAGCGTGATGTTTAAATCATGCAACATGTTGAACAAATTAAAGCGATAAATGATGGAAAAGAAACAAGTTAAAGTCGGTTATTGGACTTATGAGGAGTTTTGTAAGAAGTTCCCAGATTTCGATAAAATTCCCGTTTGTGATAATTATCGGCCAGGCAGAGTCGCCAAATTTACAAATGTAAAATTTGCCTCTTCCAAATAAAGATTTTATTATTTTAAGATGTTATGCGAATACTGACAAAAAAGTATCTGTCTAAAATAGACGAGATAAAGACAAAAGGATATATTACACCAGGGTTTGATCAGAAGAATCCAAGTGATTATTTGCCTTATTGTGAATTGGATAATATCCAATGGGATACTGGAGCCACTCAGTCTGTTATTAATAAAGTTTTGGTAGAACCATTAGGCTTGAAACCTATAGGAAAAGACTATGTGGATGGCTTTGGAGGAACTAATGTCTCATATATTTATGAGGTTAATATTTATACGGAAGGTGAATTGAGCTTCAAGAGAATAAAAGTCTTGGCAGGCGATATTGGTGGTTGTGATGTCTTGTTGGGAATGGATATTATTTCTCAGGGAGACTTTGCTATTACTAATAAGGATAACCAAACGTGGTTTTCTTTTCGCTATCCTTCACAAGACCATATTGAATTTAAAGCATAGTGCTAATAGCATAAAATCGGCGCATTTCCCATATTTTGAGGGAAAATGCGCCGATTTTATTCTATTTTTATGCAATTTGCATGGAAAGAGATGCAAACGTTTGCATAACAAAAAAGGCAAAAAGTGAGCCATCAGGAAAAGAAAGTTTGTAGATTCTTAGTAACTTTGCCCCTGTAAACTTATCTAAGAATGTGTTTGTATATAACTCTAAAGAACGAGTTAGAACATAACGTAAACTTTTAAAACTTATATAAAAGATGAAACGATTTTTACTTTTCCTAATGGCATTTGGGGGACTGACTCCTATGATGCAGCAAGCAATGGCAGAAAACGTAACATTGCACTTCTATGTGCCAAATACCTGGGCTAAAGCATGTGCTTATGCATATAGCGGAGAAGGTGCAAGTTCTATGGCTTATTTGGGTGCTTGGGGTAGCGATAAAAGTGTTTCTAATGATATAAAAACTGTCAATGGAAACAAAATTGCAACTTGGACTTTTGATACAGGTACAGTATCTGCTTCTGATGTGAAAGTTATCTTTAATGATAAGGGAAGCAATCAGTGCCCGGGAAATAACCGGCCTGGTTGGAAAGTTGTAAACAACGGATATTACACCACAAATGGCCTCCTAGCTGATACTGAGTTTGAGATGGTAGCAGAGTGTGGTGGTAAGCAATTAATTAGAGCTCTTTTTGCCTCACGATTGCGTGAATCCAATCCATATTCTTTAGAACAGTTTTCTGTAGGTATTAAGGATGAACTGCTTCCTGGTAAAAAAGGAGATCAGGTACGTGTGTATGTGCGAGGAAAGAACAATCATTCTTTACAGTATCGCCCACTGATAGATAATACACTTGGCAGTTCATGGAATTTGGCTCTTAATACCAATTTGACTGGATATGTTACAGGAGCCTATCTGGATCCTACAACTGCAGCTTCTTCTTCCAATGCAATTGTTATTGTGAAGGGTTCTGGAGTATCTTATACACTTGGTTTGAATTTGGGTGATGAAATAAAGCATCATAAAGGTGCGCCAAATGTTTCTTATGGTGCCGAAGCTCATTCGTTGTCTTTATATACCAATAAGTCTATAGACGAATTGTATGCTTCATTATATCCTGGATATAAGAATGCTACCGCAAAGAAGAATGCTGACTTGGAAGATTTCTATATGTTAGGTAATGTAGCAAATACTTCATATTCCTATGAGGCTACAGAAGCCAATAAAATGGTAAAGAATATCTATCTCAATCCAAAGGACAACAATGTTGTAGATAGTATTGTATATAGTAAGGTGGTCAAAAAGAATAATGGATCCTTCGGAAAGTTGTATATGTCTTTTGCGCCAAAATCATTGATGGATGATGCCAGTCGTGTATTTGGTTCTAAGGTTGCTGATGCTTTATATACCGATAACGAAAAATGGAATCTGGTAGTAAGACCTCAGGTACAGGATCAGAAGGATGCTACTGCGACAACAGGTTCCGTATTTGTTTCCGGTTACAGAGGAGGAGACAATGATTCCAGATGTAACGGTTCGCAGTCGTTAAATCCTCAGGCTGATGATGCAAGAAACTATTATATCGTTCGTTTGAATACGACTACAAGTACTTATCGTATTGAGTTCGTTGACGATCAGGTTATCTCATTCCGCGATAGACTTCGTACTTATAGTAGTGCGTTAAACCTGAAGTTGAAGGATGGTTATAGAGCTTATACTGCTCAGAAATTTGAGGAAACAACTGCAGGACAGACTGGACAGCCTGAAGGTAGGGTAGTGTTGCGCAGCCTCAAATATATTCCTCACGATCAGGGTGTCTTGCTCGTAGCCGATCAAGTTCCTGCCAGTGGTAGTGAAACCTTTGAGGTTCTTACCGATGCCGACGATAGTGGCTTGCTTACTGAGGTCGAAGAGAATTGGTGGAAGAATAGCTACCCTAAAGAGACTTTCCGCAACGACTTGGTTGAAGCTGTATATGGTAAGAACATTGAAAATGGTGAATACACAGTAGATGATAAAAACTATTATCACTATAGCTGTCGTCATTTTGCTTTGAATTATCTGTATAATACGAAGTACTATAAGGGATTGCAGGATGAGGCAGTCAAGTCTCAACTTTCAAACTATGCGGGTTTCTTCCGTGCGGAGGGTAATGTTAAACCAGGACATGCATTCCTGGCTTTGAAGACAGATCAGCTGAATCACGATTGCCAGTTTGTGGGCGATATTAATAGCAATTTGGATGACAATACCGCACCTGCGAAGTTGGTTTTGTGGTTTGATGATGCGAATGAAACTACTGGTATTTCAGAGATAAAGGTAAATGAGAGAAATGCTGATGATGCATACTATACTTTGCAAGGCGTCAAGGTTGCTCATCCAGCCAAGGGAATTTTCATTCACCAGGGCAAGAAGGTGGTTCTCAAGTAGTGTGTTTGAATTTCTTATGAATGATTTTAAAATATAGAGTATGATGAAACAATATATAAAACCAGTCACTGAATTAAGTTCTTCCCGATTGAAGACAGCTATTTTGGCTGTATCGGGACCAGAGGGCTCACAGATCAAGGACGACTTCATGTCAAAGAAGAATGATTTTTTCTTCGATGACGCTCAGAAATTTGATGAGAATGCTTGGGAAAAGGGCTTTTCAGTTTGGGAAGAATAAATAGTTTTTGAGTTAGGTGTTTTAAGTAAAAGGAAGGGTGTGTCATGAGCTTTGACACACCCTTTATTTTAAACTTCTTCTTGTTTTTATACTTTAAAGTCTTTCTTACTACGTCAACGCTTTCTTCATCTTTTTGTTGGAAATTTCAATCGTAAAGAATTCTGTTTCAGGGATATAACCCTTAATGGTTATACAACCACTTTGGTTAATATCTATTCTGCCTTGGTTTGTACTTTTAAGTTTCTGGTGATAATACCTTATCAGCCTATTTGCTTTTGCAAAGCTAATCATTTTATTCGGAATAACAAAGGAAAAAGGCTAAAATCTGCTGTTTGTGCAATCGATTGCATTGTATAAGTGTAGTAATATGGGGAGAAAGTGAACAGGTTTTAGATATTTTTTCTAACTTTGCCTGATAAAAGTTAGTATAATAAAAGTTTCTGACTAAGTAGTGGATTTTGCTAAAAGCATGTTCATCTTAAAAAAATAGACAAAGTTAAAAATGACGTATAAGTTCCTAAAAGAAGTGATGATTACCTAACTGAATAGTTTTAAGGTCATCTACCCGCTCATAGAAGCTTAGAACAACATATAAATAATAACTTAACTAAATAAAAGATGAAAAGATTTTTTACGTTTTTAATGGCGGTTTGGGCTTTGTTGTCCATATCGCAAACGGTAAAGGCAGCCAATGTCACTGTCTATTTCCAATGTCCGAGTACCGGATTTGAGGTCAAGGATAATGATAATCATGTTTATACCTCTAAGGTGACCAAGAAACTCTGTTTGAAATTGACAAATAATCCCCTTGTAAAAATGGTTTAAAGCTATATAATTATGAAAAAAAGATTTACACTAATGATGATGGTGTTATGCTTCTTAATGAGCATACCACTGAAAATGATGGCTGAAATTGTCACTATCCATTTTGTAGATAAAGAATCAACGAAATGGGAAAGTTATGCTGCTTATGTGTATGATACAACTAAACCAGATGATGGTTCTAATAGGGTGACAGGTGAATGGCCTGGTCAAAAGGTGACAAATAGTGCGGATATAGAGACTCTTGCCAATGGTTATAAAGTTGTAACTTGGACTATTGACTTGAAAACCTTTGCGCTTTCGAATCTTGTTGTCGTATTTAATAATCAAAACAACGGAAAGCAGTATCCTGCATCTGGTCAACCAGGTATGGAAGTTAAGAATGGTTATTATTATTACTCAGATGGTACTATGTCTGATACAGCTCCTTCTGGTACTGAAACTGGTGGCGGCACAGAAGGTGGTGGCTCAACTGGCCCAACCGAGAAGTGGGATACTGAAAAAACTAATCGTCTCACTGAAAAACCTCGTGTTTATTCTCAGGGTTTCTATCTCGCTGGTAATTTCTTTACCTTTGATGAAAAAGATAAGATAAATTATGATGATGCTGTGTTCAAGTTCCAGCAGCAGAAGGATCAGGATATTTCAATTGCTGAAGATGCAAGAACTGTATATGATATATATAAGGTAGAGATTCCTGCTTCTCTTACTGCTCATGCACAGGTAATGTATGTCGATGAGTTTGGAAAAACAAAAAATATCTTTGGCCCAGGAAAATATTCTATCAGTAGAACATGCCCAGAAACGGATAAGTCTAAAGGGTGGTTAGAAGCCAAGCCTTATGTTTGTGATCCTACTACTAATAAAGAGATTGACAATTGTTGGAATTTTGTGAGTCGTAATGAAACCGAAAATGAATATTCTGATGGTATGTATAATCTGTATATTGCTGTCGATTCTAAGGCTCATACTGTTGTGAAGTGGAAAATTGAGCATGATAGTGACAGGCGTGTAGCTTACTTTATCAGTGATGCTCCTGATGCCTCTGCTATGCCTATTTACGATGCTTACGATGATGGTGTTAAATATTTTAGTAATAGGTTCTATGGTTCAGTTAGTTTTGCTGAAAATCGTTCTTACTATGTAATATCAAATATTGTCCGTGGTAACGAGGATGCTATTGTTAATCGTACAAAGGAAAATTATGGTACCGTTGTCCCTACTTCAGATCAAACTAACCCCAAATCCAAATATAACCCAACTACTAATAAGCTCTTTTTGATGGGTAATGGTGGACTTGATTTTGCGGATAAAAATCCTAATAATTCTGCCTGTCCAAATGAGAAACCAATTAAGTTTAGTGCTGATTGGTCAGGAAACCAGATTGTAGAATATAATCCTAATAAGGGCTATTGGGATAGAGCAAATACAGATGAGCATCTTGGATTTGCTGGTGAAGTGTATTTTCCGGGTGGTAAGCGCATTAAAATTACCTCTGTATCTATGGTAGGTGATGCTATTCCTGGTACTTTGAAAGTTGATGAAACAACAGGCAAAGAAGTTTGGGATTTCACCTCTAAGGCAGCAGATATGACGTACGATGATGTTGAGCAGTGCTATGCGACTACTATAGTAACAACAGTTGGTGATGGCAAAAAGCATTTCAGATTTGTAGGTAACCATGATCCTAATATCAACTGGTTTGAGGATACTGATGGAACAGAACTTGACAAGATGGCTAAGACTCCTTATAAATCTACTGATCCAAATGTACATGGTCATACCGCAGATGCCAATGATCCTAATCAGGTTAATTATACACAGGAGGGTGCTTACTCAGGAGATAATTATCATATCCTCTGGAACCGTCCTGCTGGTCGTTGGACAGTACGTCTTTACTTCTATACCCGTAACGTTGATGGTCAACCAGTTACTGACTACTATTACACAATTACTGCAAATAGGGATATGGAGTTACACGATTTAGTGGACGTGGTTTATGGTTCTGAAACCAACAAGCAAAATATAACTAATTTGGGTGACTATAGGTATATGAGAACATGGAGTGCACAAAAGTCATGGAAGATTTCTGATAAGGTTGATATCTTTGTGGTTAGTAGCATCACAGATGATAAATCTGGTGTTGTTAAGATGACTCTAAAGAATATTAATGGATATGTATCTGGTGGTGATGACCATGTGATTCCTGCTAATACTGGTGTGATTCTTGCAACAACGAGTGATGCTGCTTCTCAGATACCTGGAGCTAAATTCAAATCTCGTGAAGATTTTACATCCTACAATAATTTGGTAATTCCTATGGAGCAGTATGATACTGATGTAACATATGATGGATCAAACTTCTTGAAGCCAATTCTTCTTTCACGTGTGATTCCTTCATCTGACAAGGATAATTACAATTATCTCTTTGGATACTATAATGCCCAGATTGCTACAGGTGATAAAATTAATTATGGAGCAGATGAATATCTTCTTGGATTCTGGATTTCTAAAGGTAGCAAGTCATACTTAAGTAACAGTAGTTATTTGCCAATAGACAAGGTAACTGCGGAAAAAATGAAACGTCTTGGTACAAGTTATGATGACTTTGGACCTGCTGTTGGCAGTGCGAAGAAGGTTCCTGGAGTCATATTTGACTTTGATAATGTTGGCGGTACAACAGGTATCAACGAGGTGGTAAATCAGAGCACTAAGTTGAACGATGGCAAATACTACACCCTGAGTGGTCAGCAGGTAGAGAAGCCTACAGCAGGTGGTATCTATATCCACAACGGCAGAAAGTTCGTGGTTAAGTAAATATAAGCATTGTAGAACAAGTAAGCAAAGAATAAAATGAAAAAGAAATATATACAACCGAATGTTTCAGTAAGTTTAGCAGTTGAGAAGTCTCAACTGTTGGCTGGAACTGGAGTTAATTTTGGCCCAGGTGAACATGGTGGAGCTTGCTCCAAGGAAAACGACTTCTCTTCTTGGGATTACGGTTTCGATGAGGAGGATAATTCAGAATCTAATTCCAGAAGAAAGTCGCTCTGGGATTAAGTGAAAATTCAGATGAAATGAGTTTGAAACAAAAATATACAGAGTTTATATAACAAACTTTTATTAATCATCTTTTACTAAAGTTAGACGAGGGTTGCAGGGATGCAATCCTCGTCTTTCGTTTTATAGTGCAGAAGGTTTAGTTCCTGCCACTTACGCTTACCTTCGTCTGACTGATACGGATTTGGATTACAATGGTCAGCTGTTGGGTGATATTAAGCAGAATAAAGGGCTTTTCATTTTATTTGAAATGACAAAGGGAATTGGCTAAATAAATGCCGATTGTGCAATCGATTGCATTACAATAAGTGTAGAAATATGGGGAGAAAGTGAACAGGTTTTAGATATTTTTTCTACCTTTGCCGAGATAAAAGTTAGTATAATAATGGTTTTTAACTAATTATGTGGATATTGCCAAAAGCATGTTCCTCTTTAAATATTAGAAAAGTTTTTAAAAATAACGTATAAGTTCCTAAAAGAAGTGATGATTACCTAACTGAATAGTATAAGGTTATCTACCTGCTCATAGAAGCTTAGAACAACATATAAATAATAACTTAACTAAATAAATAAAAGATGAAAAGATTTTTTACGTTTTTAATGGCGGTCTGGGCGCTGTTGTCCATATCGCAAACGGTAAAGGCAGCCGATGTCACTGTCTATTTCCAATGTCCGAGTGGGTGGACCACTCCAGTGCATGCGTATGCATATAATAGCGGGGCGGACGCTAATAAGAGCAGTTGGTCTAAGGCATCAGCTGGTTCTGAAATTTCCACTGGAACTTCTCTGTTAAAATCTGTGAACAACAGTGTTTTCACATATACATTGGCAGGTAGTTATAATAGTAATGGTAATGGTATGAGTAACGAGTCTACCTCCTTTGATTTTGACGGTAATGACAAATATACTTATACTTTCACTGCGACTCAAACTGGTACGTATTGTTTCAGAATAAATACAAGTTATGAAAGTAGAGCTGCTTTGTGTCCTGAAACTAATGCTTCTAAACTTACTTCTACTCCAACTAATGTATCTTATACTGATAAATACGGTAAGTCAAATAACTATTGGACTTATGAAGTAACTGCTGGCAAGAAATATACATTTACTTTGTTAGAGACGAAAACAGGTAATAATGGATATACTCGTAAACTCTCTGTTGTTCCAGAAGAGGCTGTTGTTACTAAGGAAATTAAATTATTCAATGGTTCTTCTGAGCTGACAGGTTCTAATGGAAAGTACTCTCTCGATCTGAGCAGCGCAACATCTGATGCTACGATTAAACTTACTATTGATGACGTACCTTATGGTTTGGCTACAGCTCAAGCTATTTCTACAGCTGGTACTACTAATGTAGACTTTGTAGCAAATGCAACTGCTGCTTTGACTTTGGCTAAAGGTCTTATCTATTCTCTTTCTGTAACAGAGGATGGAAAGATGACTGTTGTTGCAAAGGAGATGGTTAATCCTGTTATTACTACTGATGCTGGTTACTATTTGGTCGGTAATTTCTTCTCAAAGTATAATATTGATGGTGGTGACCCTGAAGACGAGATAAATTATTCTCGTTTGTACTTTAAGTTTAATGATAATGGTATAGTTGATAATGTTCATACCTATTCAATTGATATCCCTGCATCTATTTCTGCTTATATGCAAATATTAGGTGTAGATGATAATAATGTAAAAGTTGTATATGGTCCAGGTGAAATAAAGGCTGTTTCAGCAGCTACATTGGATACAAATAAATCTTTAACAGGAACATCCTTGCAGGCATCCAATAATTTACGTAAAGATGAGAATTATTGGAGTTTAACTACACGTAATGATGTAACTCATGATGATGATGGTATATATACTATAAGTTTCACAGAGTCTAATGGAGTTCCTACAAATTGGACAATCACTCATAATGCTTTTAAACGTGTATCATATTTGATTAGTTGTGCAGAGGGTGCTTCTGCTCAGCCTCTTTATAATAAACGAGGAACTGATGAGTTAACTTCTTCATTCACTAATGAAACAAAAGAATTTGTGCATTTTGATGGAAATTCTCAGTGTTATGTTATAGGAAATGTGTTATATGGTGCTGATGATGAATATATTAAAAGGGCTAATGAGATAGATAATACTGTTCATAAGATTAAAAATATTCATGATATAACTCCGACATACAGTAAATTATTCTTATTAGGTAATGGAGGATATGAATACTCCGATCAGCAAGATCATAACAAGCTGACAGCTAATGAAGATCCGATAAAATTCTCTTTGAAAGGTACTTATTTTGTTCGCGTAAATCCTTCTCAAGGAAATCGTAAGATAGCTATGAACAAAACTGAGCATTATGCTTTTTGTTATGAAATCTATACGGGAACAGGTACTCCTGCTTATCCTGATGCAATTTCAATGGTTGGTCCTGCTATTGCAAGTACAACAACAACTGTGGGTGATAAAACTACTTGGAATTGGGCATCAACAGCAGGTGATATGACTTATGATGAAAATGATCGTTGTTATAAGTTGGTCTTGAATACAACCGATGATATGGTTGGTAAGACGTTCCGCTTTGTAGGTGATCATGCTATTACGCAGAACTGGTATGAGAATGAAATTACAGCAAACACTCAGTACCCAACATCTCAGGAAGGATATTCTGACGCAACAGTTGCAGATCCTAACTATGTAAGTTATACTAATAATTGTACAGTAGAAACTATTGAACATGCGAATGATATCCGTTGGAACCGCGGTGCTGGCTTATGGACAGTAAGATTCTATATTGATAAGAGTAAGACTGGCGATAATGCTGTTTTCTATTACACCATTACTGGTGCTTCAAAGATCTATATTCCTGTAACAGCTCACATGGGTAAGTTGCTTCGTACTTACACCAGTGCAATAGATGTAGTTCCTGTTAATGATGATGTTCAGATTTTCGCAGCATACTCTTATGAAAAGGGAAGTAAAAATGAAACTGGTTATGGTGATGAGACTGGTACGGTAAAGCTTTATCGCATGAAGTTTATTCCTGCTAATCAGGGTGTCGTACTCTTTGCGCCTAAATCACCAGTAGCTGATGGAACCAAAACAAAGATGGAGGTAGTTCCTGCTTACTCTGCAACAGTGAAGAGATATAGTCGTGATGCTTATGATTATATTGAAAAATGGGCTGAGTCTGAGACCAAAGAAGATATTTGGGTTTTTGATCACAATTATTCAGAAGGTCAGAATAAATGGAACAACTATATGATACCTGTTTTGAAAGATACAAATGTTACTCAGTTCTATTATGATGAAAACAATAAGTGGTCAGGTCGTGTCTTCTCATTTACTCGTTTGTCACAGACTGATGCTGGTCGTGGTAAAATTGATGCAGACTCTGAAGATGACTATTATGGCTTCTTCCGTGCTGCAGGTAAAGTTAAGGCAAGTTATTCATATTTGATGTTGCCAAAAACTGTGATGACCAGTAATGGTCAAATTTTGGGTCAAACTCAAGATGGTCCAAATAAAAAAGAAGATATTAAAAACTTCTCTAAGAGTATGGTCTGGTTTGAGGGTATCGATGCTCCAATGGATAATGAGACAACTGGTATTTCTGAGTTGAAGAATAATATTTCTAATACAGATGCTGCTTATTATACTCTTCAGGGTATGAAGGTTGTAAAACCAGTTAAGGGAATCTATATCCATCAGGGTAAGAAAGTCATTGTTAAGTAACATTTAAATTGTATTTATAATGAAATATATATATATAAAACCAGAGATTCATGTTGTGGCTCTAAGAAATGATGTAGCTCTGATGGAGCCATCGGAACAACCTATAACAGATAGTTTTGAATCCAAGGAAAACAACTTCTCCTCTTTTGATTACGATTTCGATGAGGAGGAAGATACAGAATCTAATTCCAGCAGCAAGTCGCTCTGGGATTAAGTGAAAATTCGGATGAAATGAGTTTGAAACAAAAATATACAGAGTTTATATAACAAACTTTTATTAATCATCTTTTACTAAAGTTAGGCGAGGGTTGCAGGGATGCAATCCTCGTTTTTCGTTTAGCAGGTTGTTAGTGAGAGGGGATGGGGCAGATTTCTCGAAAAATATTTGGAGAATTCGAATTTAAATCGTAACTTTGCAGCACTAGAATCCGCCACGCTTCCCGTAGAACAGCGTACCAGGGCGGAACTTTTTGTTTTAAACTGTGTTTTTGCAATAACAAATCCCACCACGCCTCTCAACGATGCGTACCAAGATGGGACTTCGCTTTTTATAATATAGTTCACAAATCAGTTAAACGTTTTAAAAGGAGATGAATATGAAACGGATAGAAGAACGATATATTAGCTTGCTTACCGATTTCGGTTTTAA